>ERZ1034855.145-NODE-145-length-39878-cov-77.190192_pt1 | contig 39878 bp, 65 predicted proteins | sample MGYA00520699_ERZ1034855 | MGnify/ENA primary metagenome ERZ1034855 (study PRJEB33766, sample SAMN09781730) | gut metagenome | biome: gut microbiome | host: Homo sapiens | place: Madagascar | study: EMG produced TPA metagenomics assembly of the PRJNA485056 data...
TAATTATTAGAATGAATAGCATCATCCTTTCATAAGTAAATATTATAAAATTAATAATATTATATATTTATTATATTAAAATTAATATAATAAATTATTAATTATCCTAGTGCGCATCATGCGCACTGCATGTATGTGTGTGCATGCACGTATACGCATGAGCTGGAATATTAACCTAGTTTATATATACCAACAGAGTAACTGATAACAAAATCAGACAATAAGAATATAATATATAAATATATTATTTCTTGAGTTTATAGGGAAACGATTTTTGAATATTGTTTAAAAATAAAAATAGTATAAAATTTTCATCTTTTTATTTGTGTGTTATTTATTAAGCTAAATTGTTTGTAATAAGATTTTTTGAAACGGCGCGATTTTAGTTGACAAAAGTTGTATTTTATGTTATACTATGCTTACAAAATGAATTTGATTCAAACTGTTTTGTTTCGTATAGTACAAATAATTAGTTTTGAAAAGTACAATTTCGTTTTGAATTATTTTGTTTCGTTTTTGAATTATTTTTAATTTTCTTATTACTGTCAAAAACTACGATTTAGGAGAAGTAAAATGGATAACGTTGAAAAAAGAATTAAAGCACTTGCAGATTATTTTGATGTAGAGGAATCTTCTATTAAGTTTAATGAAGCTGATGATACTTTTGAACTTGAAGATGGGAGAGTTTATTTGGTTTTAACAGAGCAAGAAGCGCATGATAAAGCAGCAGAAGAGGTTGAATCTTATCTTGATGTTGAAGGTCTTGGTGTGTTTTCGGAAGATTTCAGAGATTATGTAATCTCTCGTTTTGTTGATGAGGATTGGTTCAGAGATGCATTAGAGGAATCTAATGAATATTATTTAAATGATAGTGCATCTGAGAGCGACAGCATTTATGGAAATCGTTTAATTGCAGAGCTGTATGATGATGGTTTCCTTGAGGATGCTGATTTTGAAGAAGATGAGGATGGTAACATTGATTACACCACTCTAAAGGATTCAGTTGATCTCGATGATATAACAGAAGATTATGTAGAATATCTTGTAAATAGAGAAGGGGATCCTATTGAATCTTATATATCAAATTTTGGCAAGGATGATTTTTATACAGCGGTAATTGATCACAATCTTCTTGATATTTCAGAAACTGTGGAAGAAGCCATTGATTGGGACGGTGTGGCGCATTTCATTGCTTCTTATGATGGTGATGAACTTGAGCTTGAAGATGATTATTACGCATATAGAATTGATTAATAATTAATGCATAAATGTATAAAATAGGTGAGTAAATGGCTGGAATAAATACTGAAAAACAAGCACAGGAAAAATTTAATAGTTTACTTAAAGAAAGGACTGTTGTTGAAAATCAAATCTCTAACTGTGATTTAAATATTGATTCAATTTTAGAGAAGAGTTATTATCCACAGCAGGATTCTGATATTAAGTTTTATTTAAGTGAGAGACATGATTATGAGTTGAGATTAAAAGAGATAGAAAATCAACTTAAAGATTTGGTAGATAATTTTGAATATTGCTTAAATAATGAATTAACAGAGAGCAAAGAGTCAAAGGTTAAGAAACTGTTTACATCACCAGAAAAAAGCAGAATCAAAACCTTTGCAATTCTTACTTCTGAAAATCCAGATAAACAAAAACTCTCTGCTGAGGATAATTACTGGAGAAATGTGCAGCTTAAAAATGAACTGTCTTTTAATGATTTGAATAAACTTGAGAAAGAGTTAGCTATTGGTGCACATCCTTATTATAAAGTTAAGGGTATGTTTGATAATGTTGAGCACTCTTTCCTTATATATAATATTTCTTTAGAAGATGCGAAGTTGTTAAGTAGTCATAATGGACAACAGAGTTTTATTTATGGAAGAAATGATAACGGAAAATTAATTTTTGAATTTTGGGCAAATAAGAGTACAAATGGTTTTTCTTATAAACTACTCGATAAAAAAGATATGTATTTAAGAGTGGATGATGCAGAAAACTATTATACACAGATTGCAAAAGATTTTAAGATAAATATACCGTTCGACAAGTTTGAGTGGTCGGCAGAAGATTTAGAAGAGTGGCTTGAAAGAAAGGGTGATTCAACTGAAGAACTTATTGAAGAATGTTTATCAGACAATATTAATGGCAAAACAAAGTATGCCAACAGAATTAAACTTTATAGAGGTGAGTAGATGGTGAACGAATCTAACATGTCCAGAATTTACAAGAAACTTACTGATGATAGTTCTTGCGCAATAATCTCTACTTATAGAGGTGAGAGATCAGAGCAGGAAAATCGTAAACTTCTTAATGATTTAAAAAATATTGCAAGAAGTAAATACGGCTTCATAGAGTTTATTTCCAGATGGTCTGAAGAATTTGACGGTAATGTTATTAGTAGTGATGAGAGATCTTTGTTAATACCAAATATTTCTTTTAACGAGGCACTTAGACTTGCACAGAAGTATGACCAAGCGAGTTTTATCTATAAAGATAAAGACGGATGTAAAGAATACTGCTCTAATGATTTTAAGGATTATGATGGCAATTATTTTTCAGTTGGTGATACAGTAAGGACTTTTAACACAGGAAAAGATGATAAGAGTATTTTAAATCTGTCTGATGCCAGAGAGATATTTGAAAGAAGAAAAGGTGGTCCTGCAAGCTATTTAGTCAAAGGCGGTGGTCAAAAAGCCTTTCATTTAGATGAGGTACTAGAAGTAGAGGGTGCAAGAGCAAGTTATTTCCAAAAGGGCGATAGCACTATCTGTATTTACCACAACTAAAAAATTATATACTTAATATTGTATATATTATTGAAAAGCCTCTTTTCTGTAGCGTGGTTGTTTGATTTGGGTGAATTGGTTGAGAGTTTAGGTGATAGGAGGCTTTGAGTAGGTACTTGAAATATAGTACCTACTTTTTGTTTGGATAAAAATTACAAATTTAATTAAGCGTTAATAAAATTACCGCTAAACTTGTAGAGTTGGTGAACTTGATTATATAAGATATTTAGAGGAAAGCAGCAAATGACTTATTATATACAATATTTAGATACATTGGATTTTGATACTATTGATACAGAGCAGGAATTAGAATCAGAGAAAGTTTATGATTTAGAGGATGGTAGAAGCATTTTAGTTATAGATACTTTTGAAGATATTGATTCCTTAACAGAGAATGTATCAGAAAACTTTAAAATAAATAAAGAACTTAACCAAGATTTATTTGACGTAGATAAGTTAAAAGGTGAAGTAAAAGACAGATTAATAGAAATTGCAGATACTTTTGTTGATAGCATAAGAGAGAAGAAGATTCCTGTAAAGGTTTATGATTATTGGTTAGTTGGGTCTAATGCTTCTTATAATTACACTGATAAGAGTGATATAGATGTACATGTAATAGTAAATATGAATGTTGATGTGGATTCATATTTACTAAGACTTCTTTACGACTATATTAAATCAAGTTTTAATGATAAATTTGACATTAAAGTAAAGGGGCATGAAGTAGAATTATATTTAGAAGATGTCAAAACGAGTGCTGTTACTAATGGTATTTATTCTTTAACTAGAGATGAGTGGATAAAGAAGCCTGAACCTATGGAAGAAAGAGAAATAGATATTGAGGGAACTGATTTATATAAAGCTTGGAAAGAAAGATATGAATCACTTGCTGAATCCGATATAGAAAAATTTATAGATGATTTATACTTATTAAGAAAAGAGAGTTTAATTACCGATGGAGAGTTTGGTGAGGGAAATCTAATATTTAAACAGCTTAGAAACGAAGGAATATTAGATGAACTGAAAGATAGATTATATAAGAAAAAGAGTGATGAACTAACACTTGAAAATCTTAATGAAGAAGCACATTTTGTAGCATATTATAGTGATGGTCCTTTATCAGACAGAAGAGCAAACGAAATAATCACAGCAGATGATTTAGATGATGCGACACAAAAAGCAACAAACAGCACTAATGCAAAGCATTATGATAATGTTACCGTAAAAGAGCTTAAAGATGGTGTAAACGGTTATACTGTTTTTGCATTTGCTGATTTGTATAAAGATGGAAAGAAATATGATTCTAATATAGAAAAGTATTTAACATTTAAGGCAGAAAACGAATCGCAGGCAAGATCATATTATATAAAGAATTATTTAGGAAAATATTATTTAGGTGATTATGTAAAGCAATCAAATACAGATAGATTTACAGATAAATTACCTACAAGTGGTTATGCAGTAAAATTCAGTAGAATTATTGATGTATACCAATCTGCAACTAATCCAGAAATTGTGAATAAATACGAGGATGCAACAAAATGATTAATAGATTTTTAATGGAAAGTTTTGATGATAAAAGAGTAATTAATGAGGAAAAAGAAAGTAACTTCTCTCTTGAAAGTGCTTTAGAAATTGGTAGAAAAATTGCATCTGATTTAAATCTGCCTTTTGATAAATATGCAAAACTAACACAGGACAACTTTGTTAAAGCCATTTATGGTGCTTGTTTGGAGTGCATAACAGAAGATAATAAATTTGATTTAAGATTTTTAGGTGAGAAGATTGATACAGCACTTTACACACTATATAATGAAGAATCAAATGTATATAAGAAAGCACCAATGGAATATCAAAAAGAGCTTATTGATAGTATTAAAAAAGCTTTCAAAAGTGCTTATGAGACAGTTGAGCTTAAAGAAAATCTATTAGTTGATTACGTTAAAGATACACCTGCAGAAGAGGTGTATAATTTCGTAGTAAAAGAAAACAGAGAAGATAGACTTGTACCTTTTGACAAATTCAAAGAAATGTTAGAAGATAGAGGACTTGATGTTATGGATTACTACATGCAATTAATGACAAATGAGGGAATTAATGGTCTTGTTGCAGATAGTATCAATGGTGATTTATATGTAGGTAATGCTGATTTACTTGAAAAGAGAAAAAAAGAAGTTGCACAAGTAAACAAAGCGGATAATAAGCAAAAAACAGCACAAGAAAGATTAGAAAAGAAATTTGATTCAGCTGTAAATGGTGCAAGGGAATTTCTGAAAAACATTAGTTATAATGATATAGATGAGTTAGCAAATAACGTAAAATACATGAGTATAGAAGTGCCTGGTAATGATAAGTATAGATCTGTAATTAGAGATATATTTAAGGGTGATGCAGATAAAGTTACTTATATAGATTTAACAAATCCAAATTCAAAGTGGAATATGTCAGCTGTAATTTATTTTAAAGATTTAGATAAATTACCACAACAGTTAAAAGAAGTTGCAGATTCAAAAGGAAGAGTACGTAGTATAGGATTAGCAATTGAGTTATACAGAGCAGGAGCACCTTTGAGAGCAAGAGGTTAATCAAATGGCAAAAATTGATTTTGAAACAAATAAATAGTGGTAGAAAAGATTATATGATGATGATTTAATTGCACTTGTTGGTGAATGGTTTGGTCTTTATACAGATGAAAATGCACCAGGCGCGCAAAGATGTTTCATTACTCCAGAGGGTTATATAATTCCAACACCAAACGGTTAGCCACACTATAGAATAAGAGATTGGATGTTTTCAAAAGGTATAGTAAAAACAGATGACAACGATGCTGGTGTAAAAGAATTAGAGGATTTGGGTTGTTTAAGAGTTAATTTAGACAGAGAGGGATATATGGCATTAGGTAAGGTTAAACCTACTTATGAGCAATACGAAACTCTGGAAAAATTACTATACAAATATTTATGGAAATTTCCCACATTTATTATAACCACAACCACAGATAAACAATTTCAACAATACAGAATTGATTCAAGTGATATAGCAGGTTGTATAGATTATATTATAAAAAGAATTAAAAGATACTATGCTTCTGGTACTTTATATGAATCAAAAAGTAAGAAGAAAAAGAAAAAAGCAATTGGTTGGTGGTAGTTTTCAAATTTAGATACTGATGCAGGTGATGTTGAATATAATATAAATATGTTTAATCATTTAACCGGTGCTGATGGCGGAGTGTTTGGTAGTACCTCTGGTGAATCTTCTTCTACAGGTGAAGGCGTTTCAGAGTGCGTACATAAGAAGCAACAAAGGTACTTAAAACTAAAGAGGTAAGTATTGTGCAAATAACAAAGAAGTTTATAGAAGATAATTACAGAAAATATTTAAAGAGAGCATACAGAAACTCTCCTAATGCTTTTAATAGAATTGAGGAGATTATTGATGAGCTTGATGATGAGGATTGGGAAACTGTTATAAACTTCTTTAGTGGGTTAAAATTTCCATTAAGAGTATTTCGTGGATTATCTGTAAAATCAAAAGATGGTATAAATTTAAAAAATCCTGGAATACATTGGACAGTAGATACAAACCTGTTTAAAGTTAAAAATTCTACAATTAAAGATAGTAATTATATATTAGTAGGTGAAGTAGAAGAAAATCAAGTTGATTGGGTGAGTACAATAAGTACTTATATGTATTACTCTTTAAGACCGTCTTATGGTTTTTATCCTGAAAATGAAATCACATTAAAGAAAGGACAAATACCTAATAATCTTACAATAGTAGCAAAAGAAGATTTAAATGAATCCTGGTGGGACGATTCAGATCCTTGGGATAGTGTTATAAAAGAGCCTGAAACTGTATCAGAGTTATTAGGTAAAGATTTTCTATATCACGCAACATATAAACCATATTGGGAAGAAATAAAGAGAGATGGTTATATAAGACCAGGAAAACATACTAACTGGGATGATAGATATAAGACAACAAGAGCAATCTATTTAGCTACTGATTATGATAATGCAATTTATTATGCAAAAAATGCAGAGAATGTACCAAAAGAGTTATTAAATCAAATAGTAGTACTTAAAATAAATGCAGATAAATTAGACGTAAATCAGTTAGATGCAGATAGTAATCAGATATATGATTCTGACGATGATTAGGGTAGAAGCATAGAAGATCCTTATACCTGGAAAGAAGTACAATATTATAAACCAATTCCGATTAATGCTGTTGTAAGGGTATATGATAAATCAGTTATAAATGAAGATATAAAAAGACCTACAGATCCTAAAAAGAAACCATTTCAACAGCAGATTGATGAGTTAATGGGTGATCTTAAAATAACATTATATGATGCAAAAAATGGTCATAACTACGCAACAGAGTATTTACTTGAATTATAGAAACAAGATCCAAAACTTTGTGGTAAAATGTTAGCAAGTATACAGGTACTTAAAATAAACAAAAATAATACTTCAACAAAGTACTCTAAATATTTAGATGATGGCATTTATGAGTTAAGTGCATCTGTGGCAACAAATGAGGCAAGGGAATTATACTTTTTTGTGACTAACAGTAATGAAGTTATTGTGACAAACGGATTTACGAAAAAGACACAAAAAACACCTACAGATTCTATTAAAAAGGCAAAATTATTACGTGATGAATACTATAAGTACAAATAAATAGTTGATTATATTTTGTTTTTGTGCTATAATATAACTGTAATAAACAATAGGTGGTGGTAATATGGATGTAAATGTAATTTTTAAAAAGCTTATGAAAGATCCAGTAGTTGCAGAAGCATTTTATTCTGAACTTGAGGCTGCTGGGATTAAATTAGAAAATACTTATTGTAATGAGAGTAAAGAATCTCTAAATGAGGTTTATCCTAATAAAGGTGAATCAAAAAAGGATTTTATAAATAGATTTATGAAAGTAACTGCAAAAGAATATCCTGATGTGAAACAGAGATACGCCGTTGCAAATTCTTATTGGGAAAGAAGAGACAGTAATAAGTTAAAATAAGATATTTAGATAGATATATTAAGTGTAATTTAAAGTAGGAGATTGTTTAACCGTGGATTTAACAGTACAATTAAACAAAGAATTAGATAAAATAGATGAACTTAAATACAGACCAGATGATTATTATGATTTGTTATATCAAGTAGTGGCAAATGAATTAAGACCATTGGGATATAGCAGTGATGATTTTGATAAAGTGGTAGATATGTATTTAAAAAGAAAGAGTATAAAAGAAAATAGATTAAGATTGCAAGAGGGAGTTAGTGCAGATAATCCTTATTTACAAAGTGGATTAGATAAATACAAGAAAAATACATCTGCAAAAGGTATTGTTATCAGCGTTAGAGACAAAGATGGAGAACATGAGCTGAATAAATTGTATAAAACAGATGATGAACTTAAAAAGCTAATTCAGGAAATAGAGAGAAAATATCCTACATACTATGATATTTCAGCTATACACGACCGTAATTTAATTAATGATTTTGAAAAGAGTGTAGAAGAGTATAAAAATAAACCTAAACAGAAATATACCTCTGCACAATTAAATAAAATGAGATAGAATAATAGTAAGATACTAAAAGCTGCAAAAGAAGCAGGAATAGATATATCAAAATTAACCTCAGAAAGAACAGATAAAAATGGGAAGAGTTACAAAGCTGCTTCACCAGAGTTAAATAAACTAAGAAAAAATCTATATGGAGAGTCTATGGAAGAACCAATAAAACAAGACCGTGAGTGGGAAGAAGTTGCTTCAAAAGTAGTAGAAGACACAGATGGCTTTATGACTGATTATGTTTGGTATACAAACGGCGATAAGCATGTATTTGTATTTGGTGATTCAGAAATTTATAGACCAGAAGATGGTGATTATGACTGGGAAATAGAGGTAATAGACGGAAAAGAAGCAGAAGCGTACAGAGAAGCACAAGATTGGTTCAATAGTTATGAGTGATAGTAATTAAAAGCTACACCTTATATATTGAGTAGATGGAGAGTTAGTTATGAGACTTAAGAGAGTACAAAGAAATTTAAAAGAAAGCGTTGGTCAGGATTTATCAGAGTATCAGAAATGGGTAGATTATGATATGGAAAAGTATGGCAGAATTTCAAAAGATACTTTTTCTAAAATCAGAGCCGCTGGACTTAATGTAGTAAGAGATCAGTATGGTGAGTATGAAGTAATTGCAAAAAGACCTGTTGAAAGAGACGAGAATACATAGCTTAAAGAAGATGTAAATATGTCTCGTAAGGAAATGATTGATTGGATTGAAGAACATTGGAATGACACCGTAGAACATGGTGAATGGCTATACAATTACTTAACAGAATTAGGATTTAACGTTGAGGATGATTCTGATGAAGAAGAAGGTTTTTACGCTAATATAACAACTGATGGTTTAAGAGCTGTTATCAAAGAGCTGTCTGGTAAGTAAAATCACATTATACATAGTATGTAAGTGTTCTGAGAATAATTTTTGTGGGATTTAAAATGAAATTAAAGAAGATTAATAAAATAACTTTGTTAGAGGCAAAAGAAGATATAGCAAAGTTTGTAGATAAATATGGTCAAGAAACCTATGATTTGTTTTAGAAATCAAAAGATAGATTAAAAAACCACGGCTACTCTACTGATATTTTATATTGGTGGAAAAATGATGATAAAAAAGAATTACCAAAAATTCTTGATAATCTTCTTTATGCAAGAGCACGTGGTAATAAAACATCAAAAGTATCTACTGATGAATGGAAACCAAGAGGTGATTATAAATACTTAGGACAACACAAAGGTTACGATGTATATAGAGTAAATGATTATATAGCTTCTATGGATTTGGGTATAAATACTGGTTGGTGTACAACGGGTAGATACAAACATTATGGTGATCCTCAATTTGTACCAAGTGAAGAGGCTGCAGAAGAGCATTTTAATTCATATAAACATGGTGGTGTTACTTTTTACTATTTATTAGATCCTAAAACGCATTATGGTAGATATGCCTTCGCCATTTATAATAGAGTACTTGACGTTAACAAAAAAATAGGTAACTATTATATAATTAAAGCAAATTTTGAGTTGTTTAATGCACGAGATACATTGAATTATAATAATGTGAACTCTTTACCAATAGATGTAATACAGAGTGATTATGGTTCAGAACTAATTTTAGATAAAGTAGATATGAAAAATTCTGAAGTCATAATAAGTGAGAATAAATTAATTACATATAAAAGTAAATCCATAGAATATATCATACCAGATGGTGTAACTGAAATAGGTGATTATGCTTTTTAGTATTGTAACAAACTTGAAAGTGTAACAATACCAAACAGCGTTACTTCTATTGGTAAATGTGCTTTTAAACATTGTATGAGTCTAAAAAATATAAATATACCAAATAGTGTAACATCAATTGGGGATTTTGCATTTAGTGGGTGTGAAAATCTTGAGCATATTTCAATTCCAGGAAGTGTAATAAATGTTAGTTCAGGTGCTTTTTATTATTGTAAGGCACTTCATACAATATCTCTAGGTAATGGCATAAAGAATATATCGGAAACCGCATTTTCTGATTGCGCTACTATTAATATAGTAATACCAGACAGTGTTGAGTCTTTGGGTTATATGTCGTTTAGTGGTTGCAAACTTTAGGAAATTACTATTGGCAGTGGTGTAAAAGAGATAGGGTATTCTGTATTTCTTGGATGTAAAAATCTTAGAAAAATAATTTATAAAGGAAATAAGGAAAGACTTGATAAATTATTTAAGGAAGACAGAGCACTTTATGGAATAAGAAGTAATCCAGTAATAGAATGTGAAGATGGTCAATTAAAATTAGAAGAAGGATTAAAAATGAAAGTAGGTAAAAGATTAGACAAAGAAATAAAAGAACATGTAGCAGTAGACAGATATGATCAATTAACAAAAGAAAATGTTAAGCCTGTAATTATACTAAAATCAAATGCAGAAGGAGATATTTTGTAGGATAAAGATTTAAAGGAATCAGATACGAGTGATAAGTTAGATGAATCATTAAAAGAGGATTACAAAGATTTTGCTTTTATAATTAAATGTAATGATGGTCCTAAGGAATTAGTTAGAGTTGTAGCTGAAGATAAATCTAAAGCAGAAAAGTATGCAAAGAATATGTATGCTCAAAACCACACCACTTATGCTGATGATAGATATAATGTTTGGTCAATTGAAGATAAGAATGAATCACTTACAGAAGATAAAGAGGATAGTTTACAACCACACATTGATGGTTTAAAATCAAGTGTTGCACAAATGGAAAAGAAAATAAAAATTGCGAAAGAGCAAGCAGAAAAACATCCTGAAAACAGAGCCTTCTTTAATAACATGATTAGTGATTTACAAGCACATATTGATTATAATAAGAAGCAGATTGATAAGTTTGAAAATGCAGAAAAGGTTGATTTAGCAGATGTGTTTAATGCAAAAATGATGGATAGAGCATTAACAGATAGAGATGAAAAGAATCAAGAAACTAAATCAGATAGAATTAAGCCAGATGTATTAAAGAAAGATACAGAAGCATTTGAAAAACTTAAGAAAGCATCTGAATTACTTGTAGAGAAATCACCAAATAAATATAAATATAGAGTAGGTGATACTTATTTAGATTTTGGATCAGACTATCAGTGGACTACGATTATTGCCTATAAGCAAGATGGAAGTAGCTATCAGGCACTTAATCCTGTACAGTGGGAAGAAATAGTAAACTCTAAATCTGACAATGAATTAGAAAAAGCTGTTATTGATGTTTTAAAGGATAGATTTAATCCAGATAGAAAACGTGGTATAGAAACTGCAGAAGATGCTATGAAAGCATTAAATGAACTCGACTAAAAATTTTAAAAATAATAAATATAATAGAAAATTATTGCTAAACTTAATAGACAAGCGAGAGTTTGTGTGGGAATTGAATAGGTTTCCACACAAAATTGCTTTTAGTAGGAGATAACTATGAATATGAGATTAGATGAATCTTATATATCTTTACGAGCTATTGAAAATGCCTTTGATGAGGGTACGTTAGCTGATTTAATAGCTGATTATGTTGCCTTTGGTGGTTACATTGATTAGGTCTATGAGGCTGTAAAAGATAGCAAACTTGTTAAAAAGGAAGATATTGATAAAGCGGTAAAGTTTTTACATGATAGTAAGTTGATTGAAGATTTAAGTGATAAAGAAGATACTTGCTATTTTGATGAATCAGTTAATGATGTACTTGATGAGCTTAAAGAAAATAAATACAGCCTGATAGAAGATGTTAAGATTAATGAAGATTTAGATATAGAACTGAAAACTGTTTCTGATTTACTTGACAGTGCTTTTGGTAATATGCCTGATGAACAGCTTGATGATGAGATAGATTTCTTCCAGGGTGTTGCAAATGAGTTAGGTGTTAACAAGTATGATAACGTAATTGTTGCTATTGATTCTTCTGAAACAGAACCAGACTATGTTTTATTTGATGGTGAAGATGTTGAAATTACTAATAGATTTGTAAGAAAGTATCCATCAGCAAAAATGATCTATGAAGAATTAAACGGGTATAAATTCCTTTATTTTAAGACTGAAAAAGATGCAAAGAAATATTTTACATTAGTTGATGAGTTTTTGAATCCTGTAGAATTAAATGAAAGCTTTGGTTATGATGAAAAATTAGCTAAACAATTAACAGAAGAAAATCCTGTTGGCTATTATACTGATGATGGTGTGTTTAAGAAAGAGTTAAAAACACAACCAAAAACATTAGAAGAAGCATTGGATAGTTTAGATAGAAGAACAAGTAATAAATATGATCTATTAAATGATTACCTTTGTGCCAATCTTTCTGAAAATAAAAAGAAACAGATAGCAGAACTTCTATATAAACCAAATTCAGCAGAAAATATACATAAGTACTTACATGAAGACAAAGAGGATATATTAGCATACATTAAAACTTCTATAAACAGTGGTGTTAAACAAGGTGAAGTTACTATAAATGATGACAACAAAGTTAATTCTGTTGTTTCTTGGTTTAAGTGGAATGACATACCTTATGATGTTTATACTGTGCCTGAGGGAACAATTATATCCTGGTATATTGAGGATGAGGCTGAAGTAAATAATAAAACAGACATAGAGATTGCACAGAGAGCAAAAGATAATTTATTAGCAGTAATTGATAAATTAGATTAGTTTATAGATGGTAAGCACTTTACAGAAGCTGAAGGACAACTTGCTTGCAACAAATTAAAAGAAGCAGTAGAAAACTGTAATATGTTATTTCTTTGAGAGGTAAATAATGGAAGAATTAGAAAAATTAAAAAGCGATTTAGAAACTGTTAATGGTGTTACTAAGGTAGAAACTGATAGACTTACAGATGACACTTATACTGATCCAGACAAGCACGCTATTCTTTTAGTGTGGTATGACGTAAGTAATTATATAAAGCAAGGAAGAGTATTCAGAAACTCTGTGTTGCAAAAACTTGTTGATAATGGTTGGGCTCTAGAAGATCCATTAGAAGATACCGGTGATTATTTTTATTTAGTACTTAAAAAGAAAGAAAATGCACTGAAAGAAGATATTGCAAATGATGACTATGAAGCATTATTTGATGAGTTTATGGATAAAGAGACATATTACAGAAAGAACAATGGTGGTATTTGGGATATAGAGCTTTATGCAGACTATAATGATAAATTATCTGACGATGATATTTTAGACATATTTAAATCAAAATATCCATTAGATGCTTTTCAGGATGTATTATTTGGTTATTATGATGATGCATCATATGAAGAATTAAATCTTCTAAAAAGCGATTTTGTTGAGTACCTTGCTAAAAATTATAAAGAAGTTGATGAAGATGCTGCTGGAGAATGGCTAACAGATAATTGGGTGGATGTAGTTGATATACATGCTGATTATGAGCATTTTAAAAAGCAGGCTGTAAATTGCTTGCTTGTACTTGATACAGGCGATGCTAACTATGATTTTGCACTTAATCCTGCATATCATAATAGATATGGCGCTGAAGGTCTTGATGATAAAGCAAGTATTGTTTGGTTAGTAAAACAACAAGGATATACAAAGGAAGACTTAGTAAAGGCACTTGAAAATGAAGGCTCAGATAATAAATTCCTTAACTCTGTGGTAGATGAGTGTATAAATAATGCTGGCGGTATGACAGCTGTTTGTTTCTTGGGTAACGTTGAATTAGGTGATTTACTTGATGGTGAAGTTGAATCTGTTACTGTTAAGAGTAGCGATTCTTATGTTGGATTAGTTGACCTTTGGGACGGTTCTGGCTCTAGCTTAGATATTAATTTGGAAAAAGATGTTGTTGTTCCAAAAGATATAATTTGGTACTTTGGTCCTGATATTGATACAGCACAAACATACAGTGTTAATAATATCTACGGATTATCAAGTGGTGCTTATCGCAGCAAGTTTGTAGTTGATACAAAGAAAAATGAAGAGGTTAAGCAATTAAGAAAAACAAGATTAGAAGAATCAATTGAAAAAGTAAAAAGAGGTTTGCTTTATTTAAACAGAAATACAAAAGATAATAAAGACCTTGAAGAGTCAGTGAAGGAAATTAACAATGCTTTTTCAGAGATTGTTGAAAAGTATTTTAAGAAGTGAGGGAATTAAATGGCAGCAGTTAGTATTTTAACTGAATCAAACATAGACTCTGGTTGGGTATCCTCAGACATAGGTGAAAACAGTGGTGCTTATTTAATTGCTATTAAAGGCACTGCCGGGGAATCAGATCCATTACCAATTGAAGATTTAAAGTATATGACTTTAGAGGTAGGTATTGATAGTGGAATTGATAAACACCCTATTCCAGTACAAAGAGTTTTCTTTAGGTTTGATTCTAATAGTGATGATGAAAATCTTAATAATGTTGCTACGCTTGGACAATTACCAAAATTACCAAAAGCTGGAACATTTTTTAGAGTAGTTGCTTTTTCTGATTCAATGAAAGAGTATAAATCAGGTAAAATGCCTGTAAGTATAAATATAGTAACCATTTAAGGTTCTATAAGGAGAGAGTGAGAATTATGATTAAAACTATTTACAAAAAGATTAAATTAAATGGTGATTGGACTAAGGTTAATCTTGGAAAAGCTAATGATTTCTATTTAATTGCACAGAGATCAAAAAAAGATTCAAAGAAGAACATAGTGAAAAAAGATGAAGTTAAAAAGATTAAGTTTGAAGTTGGCATTAAAAGTTTTTCAAAAAAGAATATTTTAACAATTAACTATATTACACTTAACTTTTCTGACTTATCTTCTAGTGATTCCAATACTAATGAACTTACAGCAATGGTTAAGGTATTAAATTATCCAAATGAATTTTATATCAGACCTATTGAAGTTTGTGATGTAAATAATAATATTGTAAAAGAGGGAAAGACATCAATCCTTGTTGGTATCAATGCCCTTAAATTAAAATAAGGAGAATTTAAAAAATGGCACAAATTATAACAGCAGTTATTTGTAATTTAATTGCAGCATTGATACTTGTTGGTGGTATACTTTCTTCATTAAAATGTGGTTGGAAAGTTTCATTAACAAAGTTTCTCTTAACAGGGTGTGCTTATGTTGCAACATTCTTTTTAGCACCTTACCTTGCAAACAAATTACTTGGTATAGAAGCGTTGGAAGTTTCTTTAGGTAAAGTATTAGAAACATACAACATATCACATGCAACAGTAAGTAGTTGTTTATTTTTATTGATTTTCTTAGTACTTTATTTAGTAGTTTCTATTATCTGCTCTATTGAAAAACACTGCTTAATTAAGGGAATGAGAAAGAGAGCAACTATAAACAGAGCAAAAATTCGTAGAGCAAAATCCATTAATCCAGAGGCAGAAAGAGCAGCAAAGAGAACTGCTTGGAAAGAAATGAAAGCTTCTTACTACTCTACAAACAACTTCTGGAAGAGACTTGCTTCATTGTTAATGGGTATTGCAGTTGCTGTTTCAGTTGGCATTGTAGTATTAATTCCTTTTGGTTATGTAGCAAAAGATATGAATTATAAAGGTACTAAAGAGTATCTTGTAAAGGGATATGAAAAAACTCTTCCTGGTTTAATCGGTGATAAATTTACAGATTGGGTTATCAGAGAGAAGAGAGAAGAAGCACCAGCAGAGGAAAAACCATCAGAAGAAGAGACCCTTCCTGAAGTAATTCTTCCAGAGAGTGGTGAATAATTAACAAAATTTTCGCCTACTTTTTTGTATAATTTAGTAGGCGAATTAATGCTATTAGACAGAGGAATTTACAGATATGATTAAAAAGAAAAATATTAATGAAGCTATTGAAGATGTTGCAGTTAGTGATATGAATTATAGTACTATGGGGCATGTTTATGCCGATGCTATAAGATTCAGAAAAAAGAGATTGGAAGATACCAATAGACTTTTTGATGAAAAGAGAAAAGGCCTTCCAAATGAAGATAGATACGCACATACAAAAATAGATTCAACAAAGGAGTTAAAGAAAATGCACTTATCAGAGGATGCTTTTCAAGAAGTAAAACCTACAATAGATAGAAAAGTATTAAAAGAAGCATTAGGTCGTGGCGACCTTGCAAGTTTTATTAAAAATGCAGTAGAAGGACTTAAAGCCGGTGAAGCAACAAATTACAGATATAAGATAGATGGTAGACTTGCAGTATTTGTTGGTTGGTCAGAGGGTTATGATTCAGATGATGAAGGAATAATTCATAGTGTAGAAGATCCAACATATGCAATTACCATTGGTATAAAAGTTTGGACATCTGATGATATGTGGACAGATTTTGATTGGCTTAATTTTCCTTATGAAAAAGATGGAGAGGTTTTGGATAATTCAGAAGCTGTTTCAGTGAACTACGATGCAAATAAATTAGCAAGAAGTATGTATCAGAATTATGATGCTCTTAAGGGTTTTAAAATTGCTGAAGATGGTGAGATTCTTAAAGATGACAATGAGAAGAAACCAGTAAAAGAAGCTTTCTTGAATGAAACCAGCGATGTAGATACTGCTAAATGCAAAGAAATTCTTAATGATTGGATTGATTGGGAAGAAGCAGATTATGATGCAGATGCAGCACTTGATCAATTAAGAAGTTTAAAAACAGAGAATGAAATCACAGAAGCAGAGTACGATTATATTGTAAAGAATTGGGACGAACTACTTGGTATTGGTACTGAAGAAGAGTCAGTAAAAACAGAAGATGTAAAAGATGGTGAAAGAGTTTCTGAATTAAAGTTTGGTCAGACATCTTATGATGATTTAGCACGTGTAATAGTAAATTACTATACAGAAAAATCAGGAAAAGATGGTCTCAACACTTCCGCTGATTTGCTATCATTATTAAATGAGGTGGATGCAGATGAATCCTATAAACTTGTTTACAAAGTAGCAGAAAAGATTAAAGATCTACTTGGTGAGGAGCTTGAAGATTGCCAGAAATATCCAGTTGAATCACCATTTAAGAAAGAAGAAAGAAAGAATGTTAGCGTATAGGCAAAACAGAAATATCCAGTTGAATCACCTTTTGAAAAGAAGGATTCTGAGTTTGTAAAGAAAGAGCAAAAAGCACCTATTAAAGAATCAGCAGAACTTGATGAATCATTAAAGATTATTTCAGATTTAAGCGATTATAAACCTTGGTCAGGTGCTGTAGATACTTGGGAAAAAATTGAAGATGCAGGTAAAGTAGATACTTTAGATTTTATGCTTGAAGATATGTACCCTGATGGACTTACTGCAATAGAGTTAAACGATCTTCTTTGGTTTGATGCTGATTGGGTACTTAGTATGGTCGGTATTGAAGAAGAGCACGAAGGTGATGATGAAGATTCTGATAATGAAGAGCTTGAAGAAAGCAAGGGCATTGTAAAGAAAGGATGCGATAGTGATGTAGATGTTACAAAAGAAGAGGCTGATGCTTTTGCAGAGAAGCTTGTAGAAAGCATGAACAAAGAGTAATAGCTATAAGGAGTTAATATATGGGATATATTGACAGACATGCAAGAATGAAATTATATGAGAGAAAGCTCTCTGAAAGGAATGTTAAAGAGGAAGTATTAGTTTCAAAATCTTCCTCTTCTAATACTTTTAAAAGAGGTCAGGTTGTTTCATATAAAGATGATGAGTATGTGGTTAAATACTGTGGTGACGGTAATTGCGTTATTGAAAAAGACCAAAAACAAGAATTTGTGCCCTGTGAAGAACTTAAATTAGTAAAAGATAATAAACTTGATGAGGAAAAAGAGATTAAGAATATTTATCAAGTAACTTACACAACTGATGGCATTAATTATCATTCCTCTGTACTAGTAAAAGCAAAAAATGAAGATGATGCAAAAGAGATTGTTTTAAGAACTGTAAAAGTTAAGCCTTATAAAGATTCTGAAATTATTGTACGTGAGAGAAATCAGGACTTTGCAGATGATTACACTAAACGCGGAATGAGTCTCATTGAATCATTGGAATCTGATACACTTGGAGAAAACGCAGTTAAAACACTAAGAAAGTATTTATCTGTTGGTGAGCAATTAAGCGAGCATAAAGAATCACCAATAACATTAAGAGATGTTAATAAATTAATAGAAAATCTAAATTCTTTAAAAGAAACAATAGAAGAGAGTGGTGATTTTATTACTGAGCGTGAAGTAGAAACTGTTTAGGATTTGGAACAAACACCAGAAGTACCTCAAACAGAAGAAACAACTGATTTATCAGGCTTATTAAATTCATTAATTAAGGATGAATTAGAAGCTATTGATGGATATAATGGTGCAGTACAGATTGCTAAATCTTATGATAATTTAGATTGTAAAGAAGATTTAATCAATATATTTACAGATATTGCAAGTGAAGAAAATATCCATGTTGGATAGTTGCAGAAAGCACTTTCATTAGTTAATCCACAGGCAGAGTTAATTAAATCAGGTGAAAAAGAAGCAGAAGAGCAGATACAAAGCACAGCAGAAGAAATTACAGAAAGTGTTGAATCTGCTGAGGAAAAGTTAAGAAATAAATACAAAGATCCAAAATATAAAGATATAATCGATGCCTTTATTGAACTTCTAAACAATGCTGATCCTGACGGTGCTGAAAAGGTTAGAAAAGTATTATCAGACGAGCAGGAGAAATAATTTTATGAGATTCAGATTAGTTGAAGATTTCTCTAATAATGATGAAGAATATATTGAGTATGACCAAATTGAAATAACTGTTTACGGTGATCAGTACACAGATGAAGAAGGTCTGCCTGAAAATGATTGGGAAGAAACCAAACGTGATGTTTATTTTGCCTATAAAACAACAAAAGGTGAGGTCGCAGAAGCTTTGGCTGATATAATTCTTGATAAAAAAGATAGTGATTTAGATGGCGAAGAGCTTGATAAATACATAGAAGATAATTATGAAGAATTATATAATAAGTATATTGAAGAGCTTAAAGATTATTTTAAAGATAGTGCAACAAAAGAGGCACAAGAATACTATATGGATTGAGGTGATAAGATGAGTTATAATCTGCTATTAGATACTAATTTCAGTAAAATAAATAAGCATTGGAAATTAACAAATTGTACATACAAGAACGGCTATTTAATTTCTAATTCTTCTGTTTATTCTATCGAATAGCAGATTACATTACCAGATCCTACAAAGCTATATTTCTCTTTTGACTTTATAGCATTTGATAAAAACATTAAAAAAGTTTACGTTGGTATACAGCAACAAGATTTATTAGAGTCCTCTATTACTAAACCTAAATATAATAAGAGGGTTAAACTTTCCGTTGTATATCCTGTGATGTACGAGACGGTAACAGTCAAGTTTATAGTAGAAGCAAAAACAGAAGATACTAAAATTTATATAGATAGCCCTATGCTGATCGATTTGTGCGAACAGAATAAGGCTTTTTGGGCTAAGTGGATGTTAAACAAAGCACTTGATTATAGATATGGTTTCGACTATGAAAATATTTATAAAGAGTGTGAGCTTACCATAAACAACAAGGACTTTAAATCTTCATGTACAGATGTAGAAAAAGCAGATACAGGTATACTTGCTTATATAAAAGAAAAAGATTGGTTCAAATTAAATTTTAAACAAGAGCAAGGCAGATATTATTTAGTTAAACTTGATTATGAATAGGTAAATGATTATGGTGAGCTTTTTCTAAAATATGGGGAAACTGTATCACAACAAATTGATAAAGAGCAGGCTTACATAGTATTTAGGTCTGATGGAATAAATGATGTAAGAATTAAGATGATTAATAATGAAAAGCTTGATTATATAGTTAATCTAAAGCACATTTTAATTGTTGATATTACAGAGTAGAATTTCGAAGAGCAAGATATTCCACATCTTTCTTACATTTGAGGTATTTAACATGAATTACATAAAGGATGTTGCATTATATAATGGTGACAGAACAGTAAATGGTATTATAGAAATTTGTAAAGGAACAAGCGATAAAAATGAATTAGTTGATCCTGCCTTTAATGAACTAAAATGCGTTAGATAGGTAATAGGTACTTATCCATTTTATTATGGCACTTTTCCACAAACACACGCAGGAGATAATGATCCATTAGATATGATATTATTTACTGACCTACCACATAAAGATTTAGATTTAGTAAGGGTGGATGTTATAGGTGCAGTAAGAACAGTAGATAATGGCGAGCAGGATGATAAAATTATTTGTGTAGAAACTGATTGTAATCTTAAATCAGTTAGAAAGCAAATGAAAAAAACGATGAAATTCCTTAAAACATATAAAGGCAAGGATGCTGATATGAAAATAGATAAGAAATTAGCATCTATGGAAGAGGCAGATAAACTTGTTGAAGCTGCACATCAGGAATATGAAGAGTTAAAATTAAAACAATTAGCAGTATCTAAAACCGGTATACAAAGAAGATCAAAAGTGATTATAGGGAGATAATATAAAAATATGTTTGAGAGTTATCAGAATTTAAATCCACAGTACACACCTAATAACTATCAAACGTGTGCTTGTACTAATAAAAATATAGAAAAGGCAGTACCAAATAAGCCTTATGAAGTATATAACCAAAGTGGAAACTTAATAGGGTATTTTTGGTATTATGGTAATAGTTTTGTACTTACTTTTGATGTATTTGGTGAGGCAACTTTTTATGAAAATGATTCTTTTGTAGATGTTTTTGATGTATTAAAGGACTGCAATACAACTCTTACTGTGTATGATAACGGGTGGAATATTGTTTATCAAAATACAAAGGAAAGTAAAGAGTTAATTAAAACAGATAGTGGTTGTAGTATATCATTTGAAATTACAGAGGAAATATCAAAAACTTTATTAAAAGGTAAATATAGAATGGAATTAGTTGTTTCAAATAAACTCGGATATAACGAGACTATATTTGCAAATGATACTTGTATTTTTGAGGTGAGATAAGGAGAGCTGATTGTGAATAATATTAGAATACAAGCAAAATTAAGAGCTTACTCTAAATCACCTTTCTATGAAGATTATGTGCGTGGTGTTAACGTATAGGAAGATGGTTCTTTACAAGAGTTAGAAGCAGGCATTACCTATGCAAGAAGAGATGGTAAATGGGTACCAATATTTATAGGTGACATGACCGACATCAGCGACAGGCTTGTTAATATTGAAAGGGAGTCAGAAAATCAAAGAGAAACATTTACAACATATTTTCAGAATATAAATGTTAATTTTGATAAAAAGACATCAGAATTAGTATATAAAGACTATCTCGGAAACGTTTATAGGATGCACATAGAATCATTGGTAGACAATGATTCAATCAGATATAATGAAGAAAATGCACTTGAGTTAAAATATAAGCCAGATAATGAAACAATTGAAAGAGAATCAGTAGAAACAAATGATTCTTCTTGGAAAGGAATTATAAAGGTTACCGGCATAAAATATAAAGAAACAGTAAGAGATGAAGTTACTGGTGAAATTACAGAAAAAGAAAATACATTAACTGGTAAACAATTAGTAGAAAATCAAGTTGCTGTAGATACAAGATTCAAAGTAATAGAAAAGAATTTAGATGATATTGCTTCCTATGTAAAAGGTGATTCTTATCAAGGTTAGGCATTAGAACCTATTAGTTTGGCAAATATATATTTAAATGTTCCTGCATCACAACAGACACTTGCAATACAAAACAGTCTGAATAAGCATGCTTGTGATTAGCTACAAGTAACAAGCCAAGCAGCATTTCCAGATAACCTAAAAGTATTAGAAACATATAAGGGTGAGTTGTGGATATTTACTAAGCCAATAGGAAGTACTACAGGCTCTTGGAAGAATAATGGTAAGGATTTAATTGTTTCTGCCACAAATGACGGTGTCTACGGTGTTGTTACAGGTGTTGAGTGGGAAAATAGTGACACATATAAAGATACTTGGGAAACAAATTATAATTATTTGAAAGGTCATATTTTATCAGAGTTGAAATCAGATAACACGATGACTGCACCAACATTTACACTCAATGGTCTTAAAGAAAGATTAACAGATTTAGACCAAACAAAAGTAGAAAAATTAGATAATTCAAACAACAGTTTTGATGTAGTATATATACAAAAGAAAAACACGAATGGAAAAGAGCAACAAGTAAATCAAATAGATTATTTGGATGTTTCTGATGGTATAGAAAACAATCAAGTTGCACATATTGGTAATTCAATAGTAAAGAGAACTGATTCTGGTACTATTATAGCAAATAATCCAACAGAATTAGATGAAGTATCAAACTTAAGATTTATTTCTAATAATTTTAATATCTTATCCAGTCAAATAGGTAAATTAGCAAATACTACATATCCTACAGACTGGATTACAAACAATGGAGATGTTACAACAGTATCAAATTTCGTGGATTCAGTAAGAACAGGGGTTTAAGTAAATGATTAAAACAAATCAAGGAACACAACAGGTAGAACAGAATATAAATTCCACAGTAAGAACTCTTGAATCCTTTGTTAAAACAGAAGTAGGTAATTTAGAAGAAAGAGTTAAAAATGAGCTTGTAAAAGAAAATGCTTGGAGAAAAACTGCTGATGATAAGATTAATCAGAAGTTAGGAAAAGAGACAGACCTTAGAATTGAATAGGTAAACATTGAAAAGAGGCGAGCACAAGAACAGGAACAGCTTTTACAAGATAAGATAAGCACAGAAATAGAGAGGTCTACACAAAAAGAAAATCAGCTGTATGATAGATCTAAATAGATTGCTACTTGGGTAAATGATGGTCAATCTGCTGATGATCTAAATGGTGGCTTATTATATAAAGAGCAAGAAAGAGCTATTGGTGCTGAAAGTAATATCACAAGAAATTTAAACACAGAGATTACAAGAGCAACTACTGTAGAAAACGAAATTAAAGCTGATTTACAAAAAGAGATTCAGAATAGAATAGATTTAAATGATTCTTACGTAAAGAAATCAGATTCAAATCAATCCATTTCTGGTGGTCTTTCTGTTGACACTTTAACAGCAACTAGTTTAACTACAGAGACCGCTGATGTTAGTGGTTTATCAGTTAAAAATAATACAAAACTTAATACTGCAGAGGTTAGTAATTCTTTATCAATAAATAAAGATGATACAGCAAATTTTATTAACTTATCTAATGGTAGTATATCTACAAAAGATTTAATTGTTAGAGGCACTTTAACTACATTAGGTGGTAGCACATCTGAAATACATGAAACAATAAAAGTAAAAAATAATATTATTGTATTAAGAGAGGGTGCGACTACTGCACCAACTACTTCATCTGGTTTAGTGATTAATATAAACAGAACAGCTTCCTATGGTATAACCTATGAACCAAGCACAGATAGCGTTAATTTGTCTTATGGACAATTATCTGCAGATGGAACAGAGTTTACAGTAGACAAAACACAGTCTAATCCAATAACAATAAGAGATGATAGTGATAGTATAGAAAATGGGAATATTGTTAAGTGGGTTAAAGAATCAAAAACAGAAAACGATAAAACTGTAGTAAGCGTTAAGGCTGTTGATAGTGGCTTGAGTGCTGACTCTGTTGTTTCGGTTGTTTAGGATTCAGCAAAGATCAGAGCTGATTTAACAGCAGAGTCATCTACAAGAGCACTAGAAGTAAATATGCTGAGTAATAATATTTCTGCAGAAATAGACAGAGCAACAAAGCAAGAAAACGATTTACTTCAAAAAATTAATACAGCAAATAACTCTATTATAGATGAATCAACAGTAAGAAAATCAAATGATGATAAACTGTCTGCAAGATTATCAACAGTTGAAAGTAATTTAACAGAACAAACAGAAAAATTAACAACAGAAGTATCTGAAAGGAAAGAGGCAGATGCATAGGTACTTCAACAAGCTAATACCTATACAGATGAGGAAAAAGATAGAGCAACAAAAGCAGAAAGTGATTTATCAACAAACTTCACAACATTAAATTCATAGGTATAGATATTAAGTGAAAATGTTTAGACAAACCAAGAATTAGTATCTAAATAGATTAATAAATTAACAACTGACCTATCAAATGAAGTATAGGCAAGAAAGGATGAAGATTCTACTGTACGTACAGAAATAGACAATGCTGTAAAATCTATTAATGATTCTTACAGTCCTGTAAAATAGTTTTATGATTCTTTTGTGCAGGCTAAAAATTCTTATCCTGATAAACTTCTTGCCTGCTACTGGAATAGTACAACAAATAAGCCTGTATGGGCAGTACTAGATAATGGAGAACTATAATCGTGAATAGGCTTGAACTATATCTACCTGGAATGAAAATATCAGAGCAGGGAATAGTACAATTTAAAAAAAGCTCAGCTGGTGAAGTTGTACTTTTTATTAATCAGGGAACAAGAATGAGACCTGTGAGATATAGCATGAAATTTAATAGAAATAGCGAGCTATATTTGGGTATAATGATGCCTTACCAAGATTTTGAAACAGCGTTGGTAAGAAAGAAATATACAAATCAATCAAAATTTACAGAATATAATGATTTACTTGTTGACTTTAATGAGAATGATACAAAATGTTTAAGACCAGGTAGATATTATATAGAAGCAAAATTAAGAATATTTGATAATTAGGGTAATGAGAAAGTTTATACAGTACTTCCTAAAAAGATATTTCAGATCGAGGAATAAAGAATGGATTTTTTATATAGTGATTTAAATGAAATAGTAGACCCATGGTACTATACTTATGAAGATACTGATGGTACTATTAAAATAGATATAGATAATTTAAATAGAATTATAAAAGCCAATGTTATAAAACTTCCACACATATTTAGTGCAAATACTTTAGTTAATGGCAGAGAAGTATTAACTGTTTTTGATGGCTCTTCAAATGAATCTATAGATATACCTGATTACTCTATAGAGGCAGAAGAGATTAATGATAATACAAGTCCAACAGGAAAATCAATTCGTTACTGGCTTATTAAGTATGATTATACAGAGCATAAGTATAATAGAATTGGTGAACCTATTTCCGGTGGTGGTGGCGGCTCTACTGATCTTAATATTGAGAATGGTTGGACCAGTAATGATTATGTAGATTCATAGAAATTAGGAAAAGTAACTGCTGGTATAACCTCTGTAAAATATCAATATGGTTCAAAAGACACACCAAAAGAATCAAAATATATACCAAGTAAATTATTTAACACACAGACAGAACAAAAGATAATAAGTTTAAAGAATGAGTAGGAATTACATGGTGGTACTATAACTGGTGTACAATCAATTGCCTTTGGTGGTGAGGCTTTTGGTATATCAAAGTTTGCCGTGGTCAGTTTTAACAGTAGTGGTAAAATAACTAATTATAATATTTTACAAGAAGGCGAAGAACTAACACCAAAACTTATTCTATTAAATGCCACAAACAATGCAGATAAAATAGAGTCAGTAGATAATCAAGTAACAATTCAAAATGTTTTGTTTAATATACATTTCACAGATAATGAGATTGTATCACTTACACTTGTTGATACATCGCAAAGCAGTATTTATAGTGCTACAGTTATTAGGGGAAATGATTCAACACCGACAGCAGAAGGAAATCAATCTATTTCTGTAGGAGGATCTACAAAAGCAAATGCTGATTGGTCACAGGCTTTCGGATTGGGCACAGAAACAGCAAGATCAGGGCAAATGGCAGTAGGCATATATAATGATATAAATAGTGATGCATTGTTTGTTGTTGGTAATGGCAGATTAAATTCAAATTCTTTACAACCAGAAAGAAAAAATGCTTTTGCTATTTATGATGATGATAGCGTAGATATAAAAATAGATAACGGTATTTTAGAGTAAAAAACACTGCTAAAATAGTAGAGGGTAATTTATGGAAGAGACTACATTAAGAAGTATTTTATCAAAATTAGATAAATTACAAGCACAGGTAGATTGCTTAAAAAATGAAAATTTAGAACTTAAATAGAAAGTACTTAATAATGATATAGTTATAATATCATATAAAAATGTGGTTGATTCCTTATCAAAAAGAGTTAATAAATGCATTGATTTTAACTATGAAGTTGGTAATAAGGTACTTAGCAGAGAGCTAGAATCATTACAATCAGAAGTAAAAAAAGTGCAAAAAGAACTAAATGAAAAATGTGATCAGTTATTTGTTGACAATGAAACAATTTATTTAACTGCAGATAATAAATTAAGTTGTAAAAAAACATTTGATAAAGAGGCGTTTATAGAAAAATCTGATACGATTTCACCGAGTAAACTAAAACTGTAGGATGAATCTTATTTAAGTGGTGATAGTATAAAATCCTCTATGGATGATATTAACTATTTAGCTGATAAAATAAACAGATTAAAAAAACAGCTGAGTACATCTAATGGCTATATTGCTTCTAATAATTTTAAAAGTTCTACACCAGCACAGGAGAAATTAACAAATTTTGCACTTAGTTGCTTAAAGGGTGAGTTTGAGACAATAGACAAAGATAAAATACCAAATGGTACAAAATTAAAAAACACATTTGATAATCATGTTTGGGTATTTAACAGAGTCACAATAGATGGTTTAACAACATACAAATGGGAAGATTTTGGATCAGATAATATTTGTATAGCAAGCAATCAAGGTGTACATGGATTAGTTACTGGAAGCTTAAATAAATTAGAGGGGCACATAGACTTAAAAGGTGTTATAACAATAAACGGATTAAAAGAGGAATTAGAGCAATTAACATAGGGATTATTACAGCTGAAAATAAGGTTGGATGAAATAGAGTAGACTAATTCTTATAAGGAAGAGTAAAGATGATTAGTATACTAACAACAATGCTTTTAATAATAGTTTTGTTTTTTACAGGAAGGGTTTTTGAAAGTATAAAAAGATTGTTAGTATTAATTTTAAATATACTTCTTAAAATATTAAATTTGTTTGGCTGTAAACTAAGCTTAAGTGAGCCATCGGTAAGGACTTCAAAAGTATTTAATAAAACATTTTAGGACATAAAAACTGTGAAAAGATCTAAATATAACAATAAAACAATACCGAGTATAAATGCACTTGCACTGATAGTATTTTTATTAAGTGTTATATCAATTGTAATTAATTTTACATGTGCAAGTGTAATTTCAGTTTGGTTATTTAATAAAGGGTTTTTACGTTTTATAATAAACACATAGGAAAATATGGATACCACTTTTGTTGCTACCATGTTTTCAATTGTATCATTTTCTTTGGCTAAATTAGTTTCATAGTGGAAGGATACAAAAAAATATAGAAAAGCAAGAAAACAAATGAAATTAAAAAAGAAAGTAATATCAAATATGTCCTCTAAAGAGTTATTAGATGCTGCTAAGGAAAAAGATTTTGATAAGACTACAGAATTAAAACCATATTCATAGGAGAATTAAGTGAGCAATGGCTAATTAGTTTGATGTAATAAATATATTAAGAAATAACTCTACTGCAAAATGGGTAGATAATGAGAATTATGTTTTGTTAAAAGGTGAGCCTGGCATAGAGTTTTTGAGAGATGGTTCCATTCGTATGAAAATTGGTGACGGCGTAAGTCCTTGGAAATCACTTAAATATGCTTGTGGTAATCAACAAAAAACTTTTCAAATTGATGTTCCTTATGGTTCTGAACACCTTGCTGCAATAGAAAAAGAAATTGATGGTTTTTGTATAAGCAGCGGTGATGTAGCCGTAGTAAAAGAAAAATTGGATAGTAAATACTTTTATACGGCGTATGTATACGATGGCGTACAGTGGGTTGCAATGAATGGCAACTACAACGCTAAAAATATATATTTTGATGAAAACTTAGTATTTACAAAATCTTTGGGTGCAATAGAAGTGCCTGAAGGTCAATCAGTAATTGTACCAACAAAAGGTAGAAGTTTTTTAGATTTAATTACATTGCTAACAAGAAAAGTAATTCAGGGTGAAAGAAAATTAGCACCAAGAATTATATTTGAATTATCAGATAGTGGTTATGTAGAAGTAGGTGAGTTAATTACACCTAAATTTAAGGTAACTTTATTTCCAGGCGAATATACAATGGGTCCGGAAGATACAGGGGTTTCTGCTATAACATGGGAAGTAAACGCATCAAGTGGTAAGTGTTGGGAAAATAATTCTGGTGAAGATGAGTAGATTACAGTTACAGATAACTTTGATTATCACTTAACAGCAACAGTAGAACACACAGCAGGTGTTAAAGCACTTACAAATGAGGGAAAAGATGGATTCTTTTCATTTGATGCTGGTACAATAACACAGACATCAGAGCACATAAAGGGATATAGAAAACTCTTCCATGGTGCAACAAAAGAAGAGTTTGAGCCAGTTAGCGATGTTATAAGAAGTCTTGCACATAGTACACCAACAGACAAAGTAACTGGTAAATATGTAAGTGGCAATGGTTTCTTAATTAATGTACCTGAAGGCAGTAAACAAATTACTATAGCATTATATAATAAGAAACTAATAAAAGTAGTAGATACAAATTCTTTTGGTGCTGATATAGTGAACAGCTTTGAATTATTTACAGATATTCCAGTTGCAGGTGCGAACAACTATACATCGCTTAATTATAATGTTTATGTATACAGACCTGTTGGTGAGCTAAATGAAACAATGCTTGAGTGCTTAATAGAAGATTGTGAGGACTAATTAATGGAATTTGAAGATTTAAATAAGGGTAAATTGGATTTAGCTGTTTCTTTTTAGAGAACAGGTTCATTTCCAATAGATAAATCACAGATATTTAGCTCCTATGAAGATGCAATAGCTTATGTGAAACATGATGGTTCAGACAGTAGGAAACTTGGCAAATCATCACATCCTGGTCAATTTATAGCTGTATATGAAAATAACAAAGCTTGTGCCTATTTTGTAGTTAACGTTGGTGATAATGCATCTTTAATGAAATTAGTACAAGTAGATGCAAGTTATGATGTAGAAAAAGATATAAATGATTTATCAATAGGTTTATCTGCATTAGAAGAAAGATTATTATTATTGGAAAATGCACCAAAAGTAGTAGATACAAACACTACATATACATTTGATACAGCAGTTGAAAAATAGGGTGCAATACGCTATACAGCAACAGACACTAATGGAAACACAACAAGCGGTGAAGTATAGATAAGTGGATGGCAATCATTAATTTCAATAGCATCTGGAAGAAATGAAGTTTACGTATATGATAACAAAAATGATTCAAAATACTTATTAGATACCAAAACAGAGGACTTCTATAGGGTAGGTGATTTCTTATATTATAGGGATGTAAATATATAGGATGAGTGGATTTCTGGTGTATTAGAATCACCAGATGAAAATGGTTGTTATTATGAGTTTTCACCATTAGAGTTTGAACATCCAAATCTTAATGGATATTTAACAGACATAAATGCAGATTTATTCTATGTAAAGAAAGTTGATTTAAAGGCATTATAGAATGCCTTAAACACAAAAATCGACACAAATACTAAGTTAATAGGACAAAATGCAACCAGAGAAGAATTAGGTGTATTAAATGATAATTTATAGAGTATTCAATCATAGCTTAATTCACTTGATATAGAAAAACAAATAGAAGATAGAGTATCAGAAATTTCTTGTGAATAGACATAGAATGAAGAAGATTCTTATATAAAATCATTCAAATAGATAAATGGTAAAGTAATTGCAACTTGTGGAAAACTGCATAATTATACAAATGATATTAATAAAATTGCAGAAAAAACATTAGAAGAGGCAAACAAAAAGCAAGAACAGAGTGCTAATACACTAACTGAAAAATTAGACAATGATATAAACTCTGTAAAAGTTATTATAGAGGAATTAAAAGAGTATTTGAACACTGTTAAAGAATCATTGTGTAGTGATATTAAAATGACTAATCAATAGTTAAGGGATAGTATATCTGCAAATAAGCAAAATGATGAACAGTTTAATAGAAGAATTGATTCAATAAACGAAACAGTGACTTCTAATGCTTCATCTGTAAATAATGCAGTTGAATTAGCAAACAAATTCCAGTCTACATTGATCGCACTTAATAATCGTATAATAAATATAGATTCAAAACTTTCTGAAATAAATATAAGAGCTGAAAGAAACCTAATTGAATCTGTAAGCGTTAATGGTGTAGAGCAACAAATAGATGATAGTAAAAATATCAACATAACAAACATTTCAACAGATACTTTATCACAAGGAGATTCTATACTCATACTTAATGGTAACTCTTGGAGGTAAGTTATGAAAACATTATTAAAATTTATCTGCTCCATCATTTGTTATATAGTATTTATTCCATGTGTTTTATTACTTACTATATGTGTTACTTGGTATTTATTACCGGTATTTAGAACAACAGATTTAGGACAATATATACTTAATAACTTCGGCGAGCAATCAGTGTTTATAATGACCATAGGATCTGCAGTAGCATCCCTATTCTTTTTGATAATGTCTAAGCTTTTTACTGTAATAAAGAAAAGTTATTTACTTAATTTATATACGCATGTTGTTACTTGGTTGATTGCTTTGGTAATATGTGCAGAAGCTGGATATTCTTTTACAGCCTCCAGCATAATACAAACAGCGCAGATAGATTTAGATTTAGTGAGAAAATCTGGTATATTAGCTAGTGTAATAATAATGCTAGTTTATTCTATGTTAGCACCAAAAATAAGAGTGCTGGTAAACAGAAAAATTCAAGCTTATGATACAGCGAAAGAGTTAAATGCTAATGGTAGAAGCTCTGTTGTTGGTGTTTAGTTATTAAAATGTTTTGATTTTATTTGTCCAGAGATATTTTTATTAATTTCTTTATGTTTTGCCTTTAATTGGGATATAGCAATATATTTTATATTTATAATCTGTGCATTTATACTTCCAGTAATAGGTAATATTATTTGCGACAAGAGGGTGAAAAGAGAAGCTAGAAGAAAAGAAGTTATACAGAGAGAAGTATTAGTGAATGAAGTGGCTAATGCAATACAGAAACAGCAGGAGTGATTTATGACAGAAGCAATAAAAGAAATATTTACAAGTGGTTAGATATGGGCAATAGTAATAAAAGTATTATTAACTACTGCTGCAAGTGGTTTAGTAGCTATTTGTGGTACAGCACTTGGTAAAATGATTTCAAAAAACAAAGAATCAAAAATATACAAATATGCAGAAACTCTTGTTGAAGCTGCCGAGCAAAAATTTCCAAATGAGGGCGTTAAAATGGGTCCTTAGAAAATGGAATATGTTATGAGTCAAATTGTAATAAGATTTCCAAGCGTTAGAGATAATCAATATCTATACAATATAGCAGAGTAGGCAGTATACAAGCTAAATGAAGAAAAGCAAAAAGAAAAAGCAATAAAAGAGTTTGAAGAGAAGTATGGTAAAGGCTCTTATGTAGAAATTACAGAGGAAAGTAAACAAGAAGAACCACAACCAGAAACAAAACATGAAGAAGCAACAACAACTTCACAAAAAGTAAATAAGCTAAGAAGTTTCTAATGTAAAATGAAAGTAAAAGAAAAATTATAGAAAGAAAAAACAAGAACACAACTTTATAAATTAAGTTAGACAGCAGCAGTATGTATACTACTGCTGATTGTTGTTGAGGTGCTTTTTTTAATTCCATCAATAAATAACATATTTGATCCAGAAAGAAACATAGGTAAGGATGTTAGTATAATCGCTTGGGTAGCACTATGGTTGCTTATGTTTGCACAAGTAACAATAATACCAATACCATAGATGCCTATACTTGTATTCTGCAATAAAACAAAACTAGTGAGTTATGGTACAAGTATAGTTGATTTGTTTTCAGGAAGAACTTTATTTTTTACGCTTTTCTGTGCTTCTGCTGCTTTGTGTGGATCTATGATAGCCTATTTGATGGGAAAATCCTTTGGAAGAAAAGCAGTTAAATGGATAGCAGGGGAAGAGAGTGAGTTTGATAAGTGGTCAAATTCATTTAATAGTAAGACAGGAAAATTTATATATGGGCTAACTGTGTTATTGCCAGTATTTCCCGATGATTTATTATGTATAGTTGTTGGTGCTTTAAAAATGGACTTTATATTTTTTATAATCGTTCATTCTATATGCTCTGTAATAGGAATTTTCTGCTCCCTGTTGTTTATGAGATTACCTTATGTAGAAAGGTTTTTCAATGGCGGTGATGGATTTCCTTGGGCACTGTTAATTTATTCTATTTTGTTTATAGCATGTATAATTGTTATTTTACTACTAAAGAAAAAGAGACCTCCTGAAATTGTATAAGTATATTAGAGAGGTGTATATTTATGTCAAAAAATGATTTAATGAACCTTGAACAAATAAAAAACCTTTCTGACAAAGAGAGAGAATATTTGTTTAAAATACTTGGAGAGGTTTCATAGTCAGGTAACTCAGAAACACTAGAAGATTTAAAATACCAAGATTATCAAGAAGTACCAGTAGACATAGAGACTTTCTTGTATGATAAAAATTATTTGGGTAATGGTTTAATAAATGCTGAAGGTAAATTCACAGTGTTCCCTTACTGGGTAGAAACACTTAAAAAAATATTTCCTAATAATTTAGATACTGCGTATAATACATTAGTACTTACCGGTGGAATTGGACTTGGCAAAAGTTTCATGGCTGTTTTGTGTATCGCTTATTTGCTACATAGAATGTTGTGCTTAAAAGATCCTTATTTGCACTATGGACTACAGCCAATTGATAAGATTACTTTTTCATTTATTAACGTTACTATTGACGCTGCAAAAGGTGTAGGTTGGGATAAGATACAACAATTATTTCAATCTTCTCCTTGGTTTATGAGTCATGGTAAGGTAAGTGGTAGAAGCGAAATAATATGGACTCCAGATAAAAGAATAGAGTTAGTAGTAGGTTCAAGTAATAACGTAATAATCGGTCGTGCTCTTTTCTGTTTAGATGGTGATACTATTATAAAAACAATAGACGGTGATAAGAAGATTAAGGATTTAGTAGACAAACAAGTAAGAGTTATTTCTTTAGACAAAGACGGTAATGAAGTTGTTAGCGATTTATGTACAGTTAAACCGACTATATGTACAGATGAAGAGTATCAAATTGAGTTAGAGGATGGTACTACTATAAAATGTACATCTAATCACAAGTTTATGTTAAAAGACGGTACATATAAAATGGCTAAGGATTTAACAGAAAAAGATGAGCTATTTGATACAGATATAAGTTACGCTGAATTTATATAGAGAATAATTGATACAAGGGGTTAGTGGAATATACCTGATGGCGAGTATTTTGAGGTACATCACATTATACCAAAATGTATGGGTGGTAGTGGTGATTGTAGATTATGTAGGAGGTCATAGCATCACCCAAATCTTATATTTTTATATGCACGTGAACATTTTATAGCACATAAACTACTTGCATTAGAAAATCCAAATAACAAGTCACTGGTTTTAGCGTGGAGTATGATGGCATTTCCAAGTGGTGATGGTAGTCGTGCTAAAAGACAGTATGAAATAACTTCAGAAGAATATGAACAGCTGAAATAGCTACAATCTTCTGTTATGAGATAGAATAATAACTTCTTAAAAAACGGTGAGCCTTGGAACAAAGGTAAAAGGAACGTATATAATCAATCTACACTTAATAGAATAAGAGCACCAAGACCTAAGATGCAAGGTGTGAAAAAATCAGAAGAAACAAAACGCAGAATGAGTGAAGCTGTTAGGAAAAGGTATATTGAAAAACCAGAATCATTTGTAAAACCAACACTAAATAAGTTAGCAATAACTGATGGAAATATAACAAAGTATATAGAAAAAGATCAGTAGATACCAGATGGCTTTAGATTAGGTTAGACACATAAAAAGAAATATAGTATAAAAAATATGCAACTATACAGAGATCAAAAAAGAAAACAGACCTCTGGTAAAAATAATCCGATGTATGGGCATGGAGAACGCATTAGTGGTGGTAAAAATGGAAAAGCAGTTTATATTTATACATACAGAGGGATTGATTATTAGTGCAGAGATGATTTAATGGTTACCTTGAAGGGAGAGTTTCCAGAAATATCTGAAAGTGCCATAAGAAGAATTATGCGAGGTTCTTACACTAAAAGAATATCAAATAAATATCAAACAGTTATAGATAATTTGACCTGGAGGTTGAAAAAGGATGAGAATAAAGTCAATTAAAAGAGTTAAATTATATAATAAGAAGTAGTTTTATGACATTATAGAAGCGAGTCCTTATAATAATTTCCTTGTAAAATCAGAATCTACTTATATAGTATCACATAACTGCAATTTTACTGACGAAGTAAACTTCGGTGCAATGACTTCCGATGTAGAAAAAATCAAAACAAAGCAGAAACACCTTATCTCTCAAGTTGACGCTCGTATGCAATCAAGATTTATGAAGGGAACCTACTTACCTACTCTAAACATAATTGCATCCTCAAAGAGTAGCGATCAGTCCTTTTTGGAAAGCTACATTGATATGAAGAAGAAAAATGAAAGCAAGACAACACTTATTGTTGATGAGCCACAGTGGGTAATTCGTACTGATAAAGATAGCGAAGAAAAATTCTATGTTGCTGTTGGTGATAAGTTTAAAGCATCAGAAATATTGCCAAAAGATGCACCAGAATCTGTATTAAAAGAATATAGAGCAAAAGGATATTCTTTATTGCAAGTACCTATAGGTTATTATGAAACATTTAACGATAATGTTGAATTAGCTTTAACTGATATTGCAGGTATTTCTACTACGAGTGCTTTAAAGTTTATTTCAGGTGCAAAGTTAAATGAGATAAAAGTAGAAAGCTATAGAAATCCCTTTAATAGAGATGTTATAGAAGTTGGTACAGGAGATGATTTACAATACTCTGATTTCTTTAATATGGATTTAGTAAATGAAAAAGATTTAAGTAAACCACTTTACATACATCTCGATATGTCAAAAACAGGGGATAAAACTGGTATTGCTGGTGTTTGGATTGATAGTAAAAGAGCTTCTAATGATGGAGCAGATGCAAAAGAAGCCTATTATAAAGTAGCATTTTCTATATCAATAAAAGCACCGAAGGGCTATGAAATATCCTTTGAAAAGAATCGTAATTTTATTAGGTGGCTAAAAAGTAAATCATTTAAAATAAAGGGAGTAAGTTCAGATACTTTCCAATCAGCACAAATTCAACAACAATTAAAAAGTGATAAATTTAATGTAAGTATTTTATCTGTAGATAGACTAGATAATGTTGATGGTACGAAATAGAAAGTTTGTTTACCTTATGCATATTTTAGAACAACCATATACGAGAAAAGATTAATATTATATGATAAATGTGATCTACTTACAGAGGAAATTGTTAATCTTGAAAAAGAATCAGATGGGCACATTGAGCATCCAATGGGGGGAACTCAAGGATGTTTTACAGGGGATACTAAAATAAGTTTAGTAGATGGTAGAGAGCTGTCACTGGTAGAATTAGTTGATGAATTTAATAGGGGTAAGCAAAATTACGTATACTCCTTTAAAGAGAAGACCAAGAGGATAGAGCCTAAATTAATTGAAAAAGCTTGGTGCACGTTGAGAGATGCTTCCCTGGTAGAGATTACATTGGATAATGGTGAGAAGTTAAGATGTACACCTAATCACAAGTTCATGTTAAGGGATAGTACCTATTGTGAAGCACAGAATTTAAAAACAGGAGATTCGTTAATGCCTTTGTATCGGAAATACTTAACAGAGGCTCAATCACCTTTATACGAATACCGGCTCTACTACGAGCCCATGGAAGATAAGTGGCACTATGAGCATCGGAGGTTCTGTGAGGAAGTTTTAAGCGATTCTAAACAAATTGTGCATCATAAAAATTGTAATAAAAAGGATAACTCTCCTTGTAATTTGATATATTGTTCTAAGGGAGAGCATCAGAAAATACATGCAGAATTATGTACAGGGGCGCACTCACCCGAAGCTGAAAAGAAGAGATCACTTTCTATTTCACAGTGGCATGAAAATGCTAAAGGTACAGAGGTTTACACAGAGCGTAGTAGGAAATTACATGATGCTAATTTAAAGCAGCACGGTAAGACTGAAGCTGATTATCTGGAGCGCCAAGATAAACTAGCGCAGCAGCGCTTACATGGTCAAGAACTTAGAAAAAAAGCAGAAGAGACTAAGCAGAAAAAGGCTGAATATATACAGGCAATAGAAAATCTTTATGGAGTTGTTTGGGAAGATCTTTCTGCTTCTGAAAGGTCAGGTTACGGGGTTAAGTTTCAAAGATTTAATCATCCTGAATCCATTGAATCGATGAGAAATGCAATAAGTGCAAAACACTCTTTGGGTGAATATGAAAACGCGAAAACAGCGTTAGCACGTTGTAACCAGGAAAGTAAAAAACTTAAGGAGTTGTGTCCTGAAGTTGATCCTGAAAGGTTTTTCAATATTTTCGGGTTTGAATACGCTTCCTTAGAACCTAAATACAGAGCACCTTGGATAACTAAGTATAGGAAGATAGTCTGCAAGGAAATATTAAATCATAAGGTAGTCTCCGTCAAGATTTTGGACTATACTGAAGATGTATATGATCTAACAGTGCAAGATAATCATAACTTCGCATTAACTGCAGGTGTTTTTGTGCATAATTCGAAGGACCAAGCAGATGCCGTTTGTGGTGCATTATACTCAGCCTCATAGCATTTAGAAGAATTTGTTTATGATTATGGTGAAGATTTAAAGACAACAACAGAAGTTAGTACTGCTGCTACCTACAGTGATCAAATAGGTAAAATGAATTAGGAATTAGAACAAGAATTAATGAGAATGTTTAATCCTATAAAAACACAAAGACAGGAAACAGTGAAAAACAATGATGAAAATCCTGTATAGAATAAAGAAGTAAAGAAAGATGTAAATAAACAGGAACAACAAACACCTGCTTATATGAATTTTGGTGCTGGCTCTTTACAACCTTTAAATGGTCAACAGTACCTTGGATCAGGAATAATTGTTTGGTAATGAGGAATAGTTATGGCAGACAACAACAAAGAATTAAATGTACAATCTGTGTATAATACTACAAAAGATATTTATGGTAAAGAAATAAAAAGCATACCTGCACCTGGAAAAGAAATAGGTGTAGATACGCAAAAAACTCTTTTTCATAATATAATAGAATCTGGTGAATCATCTGTTGTTGACTTAAACCAACTAAATTCATTTAGCTCTATATCAAATAGTAGAAACCAGGTATATGATTTAATAGACAGTATGTGTGAGGATTCTATCATATCAGCTGTACTTGAAACTTATGCAGAAGATGCAACTGAATATAATGACCAGGGTAAAATTGTATGGTGTGAATCCTCTGATGCTAATATATCAAAATATATAACATTTTTACTTGATTCTATGAATATAGATAAACAAGTATATAGATGGGTACATAGCCTTTGTAAATATGGTGATTTATATCTAAGACTTTATAGACAGTCTGATTATGATGATGGTCTGTTTGAACCCAATAAAAAAGCAAAAAAACCTCTTAATGAGGAAGTAAAAATAAAGGCATATGCAGATAATGATAGTTATGTAAATTATATAGAAATGTGGGCAAATCCTGCAGAAGTATTTGAACTTACACGATTTGGTAAAACCTATGCATATATACAAGCAGATGTTAATAATATAAACACTACCGGTATGCAACAAGATTTTACAGCCTCACTGTATCAATATAGTTTTAACAAAGGTGATGTTAACATACACTCTGCAACAGATTTTGTACATGCTGCTTTAGAAGATAACACAAGCAGAACGCCAGAAACAGTTACTATTTTAAAGGGCAGTAAAGATGGCAAAACAGATTTAAATTACACTGTTAAAAGAGGTCAATCTTTACTCTACAACGTATATAAAACGTGGAGAGAATTATCATTACTTGAAAATTCATTAATACTAAACAGAGTAACAAAATCATCCATTGTAAGAATTATCTCTGTTGAAGTTGGTGATATGCCTAAAGAGAGTGTTGGTCCTCACTTAATGGGTATAAAAAATATGATAGAGCAAAAAGCTGCAATATCAACAGGTAAATCTCTGTCAGAATATACAAATCCAGGACCTGTAGAAAATAATATTTATGTTCCGACACATGAAGGTGTTGGTGCTATTACTACAAGTGAAATTGGTGGTAACCCCGATGTAAAATCAATTGTAGATTTAGAGTATTATAAAGATAAAATGTTCGGTGCTTTACGTGTACCAAAACAGTACTTTGGTGATACAGATGATAGTGCAGGATTTAATGGTGGTACTTCTTTATCAATTATTTCATCTCGTTATGCGAAGATGATAAAAAGAATACAGAACACAATTTGTCAATGTATTACAGATGCTATTAATCTTTTGTTGGTTGATAGAGGATTGGTTAATTATATAAACAACTTCTATATAAAAATGTTACCTCCAACAACACAAGAAGAGATAGATAGACGAGATAATATAGCAGCTAAAATTCAATTAGCAACTGATACAATGAATATGTTATCAGATGTAAATAATCCTGTAATAAAATTCAAAATAATGAAGTCTTTATTATCAGGTATATTATCAAATACAGAGGTAACACAACTCTTACAAGAATATATAGACGAGTTAGAAGAAGAAGGCAAGAATACTGATAAATCGTCAAAAGAAGAAACACCTGTAGATTCAGAAGAATTGCCGTCACTTAATAATTTACCAGAAGAAGAGCCAGAGGAATTGGATTTGGCATCTGATGTTTTGAATCCAACAGAAACAGAAGAAAGTGGTGAGGAAGCAGGAAGTGAGCAAATATTGCCAACACCAGAAGAACTTGGTATAGATATGACCGTCAATAATTAATACAAAGTTTTATATATTAAAATTAAAGTTTTATAAAAAATTCCACTTGAAATATCAAAGGAGAAAAAATGTTAAATAGAAATGATTTAATACTAATACTAACAGAAATGGAAGACCAGGGAATAGATACACATGAACAATTAACAAGAGTATTTACTTCACAAGAATTTCCAATAGATGTTGTAAAATTTATAAATAATCAAAGGGTGTTAGATGTAGTTAGATTTTATGAGCATATAAGAAAATCATATAACCAGAAAAAATCAAAACTATACATAAACATAATGAAAGAAGTCACAGATGTTACAGAGGTACTTACGACATTGGCTGCTTTAAATTTACAAATACTAATTTTCAGTAAAACAGCAGAAGATAAACAGTTATTTCTAAAACATGCAAGAGCAAACGAAATAGTTAAGGTATTATCTTTGTATTATCAAACATATGATTTAACAAAATGTCAGCAATTATTAAAATTAATTAAAGCTGATATTTCTGCTTTTGAATACATACAAGGCAGAAGAAATCCCTCTAAGTAATATCTATTATATCTAGTATATATTATTAATATTATAT
>ERZ1034855.149-NODE-149-length-38941-cov-98.854884_pt1 | contig 38941 bp, 62 predicted proteins | sample MGYA00520699_ERZ1034855 | MGnify/ENA primary metagenome ERZ1034855 (study PRJEB33766, sample SAMN09781730) | gut metagenome | biome: gut microbiome | host: Homo sapiens | place: Madagascar | study: EMG produced TPA metagenomics assembly of the PRJNA485056 data...
TGGGTGTCCGGCGACGCGCGGGTGTACGGCGACGCGCAGGTGTACGGCGACGCGCGGGTGTACGGCGATAAAATCGAAAAAGAAAACGATTTGATCAATATCACTTCCAACGTCGGATCGTACAATATCACGATTACGCCGAAGCATATCAAAATTGGGTGTCAGTACCATTCAAAAGTTGCGTGGTTTAATTTTTCCGACAATGAAATTGAAAAAATGGACGGCGAAACCGCCGTTAAATGGTGGAAAACGTGGAAGCCCCTTTTGAAGGCGATTTGCGACGGTTTGAAAGAAAAAAACGAATGAAATATATGGTAACTTTGAAAAGCGCAAAAAATGCGCCCGTCGGGTGGAATACGCCCGAACAGGCGGTCGCGGACTTCCTGCTGACGTGTACGAAAATCACGCCTGACGGGGTTATCGCCGAAATGAAACGGCGAATGAAAAAGCCGTCCCCGTTGAAAAAGACAAGCACGAAAGGAAAAGGACGCGCCGTTGTATGCGTTGAAACGGGCGTTGTTTATGACTCCGTTTTTCTGGCGCAAGCCGCCGTCGGTTCTGGCATTTGCAAAGCATTAAAAGCCGGAAAGCCGTTCAAAGGCTTTCACTGGAAATACAAGGATTCAGTGAAATGATACCGTTTCCGAATAAAAAATATGGCGTAATTCTTGCCGATCCGCCGTGGAAATATAAGAATTGGTCGGATAAGGGATTTCAAAAAAAGGGAGCGGCTGGACAATATTCCTGTATGCCGATTGAAGAAATCCAACAGATGCCCGTTGCCGACCTTGCAGACAAGGATTGTTTTTTGTTTATGTGGGCGACGTTTCCGCTTTTGCCCGAAGCGTTGGCGACAATGGCGGCGTGGGGATTCAAATACAAAACGGGGGCGTCGTGGCATAAGACGACGAAAAACGGAAAGGACGCTTTCGGCACGGGATACGTTTTCCGATCTGCGGCGGAATTGTTGCTTGTCGGAACGCGCGGAAAGCCGAAAGTGCTTAACCGTTCGACGCGGAACGTCATTCACGGCGTTGTCCGTGAACATTCCCGAAAGCCAGATTCCCAATACGAAATGATCGAGTCGCTCTGTTCCGGCGAACGAATCGAGCTTTTCGCCCGTCAACATAGGCAAGGCTGGGACTGCTGGGGAAACGAAACGGACAAGTTTGGAGTCTCATTTTAAAGAATGATTGGCAAAAATAAGCCAAAAGCTGTTTTGATTTTTCCGTCTCGTTGAAAAACAAAAGTGTCGAATCGCTCCGTCATTTCGATTGACGGGAATAATTCCGAAAACAGCCCGACGGCGCAGACGATGCCCGTTGGGCTTTTTAGCTTAAAAAGCGTCATTTGCACTTCAAAAAAAGAATGTTGTTCACGTCGATCTGGCGGATCGTTTCCGGCGTGTCTTTTTCATAATCGGGATAGATCGGCTGATACAGATCGCAAAAGTCACCGTTTAAAACGGTCGTGCAACCCACGCAAAACATCAGGATCGCCAAGAGTATCCCGAACGCGGCGGGCTTCTTCAAACGCTTTCTGCTTTTTTTTGAACGATTCGTTTTCATATTTTCGCTTTCCTAAACTGTAAGAAACGGCGCAAAGACCGCTTATAAGCGCGGCGATTAAGCCAAAAGTCGCAAAGTTTTGCATCACTTCACCCATTTTTTTTGTTTATCGTACTGATTTTAATCGATTTTGTCAAATTTCGGGGAAATTTCCTTTTTACTACAAAAAAAGTATTGCAATTAAGTTTTAAATATCGTACAAAGGAATCAAGGAAAGGGCGAAAAGGTCGCCCCCAAAGAAGAAAGGGGAAAAAATGAACAAACAGAGCGTTTTAACATCATTAAGAGCATGGGGAATTTCTTACAGGCTTTTAAAAAAAGCCGAACGTTCGGAAATGTTCTTTCCGAGAATTGCGCTTTTATGTAAAAGCGAAAAGTTCTCCACCGCGAACGCGGGAAAAGGCTTTTATTTGACGGGGAATAACTGGCAAGAGGTTTACGACCTCTTCTTGAAGTATTATGTCAGCGAATACGGGACGCATGGAGCGGCATAACAAACAACAAGGGGCGTGGCGTAACGCCCGCCCCGCAGAAGAGAAAGGGAAAAAAAATGACAAATGCGGAAAAATTAAAAGCGATTCGGCTGATTCTCGGTCTGAACCAGATTGAAATGGCGGAAAAGCTCGGCTGTTCGCAAGCGTGGGTATGGAAAACCGAGAACGGAAAGGTCGAAGCGACGAACGACTACCAGCGCGCCGCCGTCGATTTGTTGCGTGCGAATCAGTCGCGCGTCGTTGAAATAATCACGATGTGCGCCGCTTTGATCGAACCGTCGGGAAAAGTGTCGTGAAATACGAAGAAGCGAAAAAGGCTTTCATCAAGACGATTGACTCGATCGCCCGCCGATACACGCCCGAACAGGTCTTCACCGACTTCGTGACCATGGCGGCTATGAGCATTTCCAACGCCGTTGATTTCAAACAGGAACGGGAAAAGAAGTATAACGACCTGATCGGGAAATACGAACCCGACGAACAGGCGCGGTTCCCCGAACTGCTGGCGATTGCAACAGAGGGATTCGAGTCGAGATTCGGCGATTTTTTGGGCGAATGCTTTGAAGTTATCGGGTTGTCGAACAGCAAGACGGGGCAATTCTTCACGCCGTACAACGTCGCCCGTGTTTGCGGGCAAATAACCTTTGACAAGGAAGCCGTCGATTCGGCGATTGCGGAAAAGGGCTATGTCGGCATAAACGAACCAGCGGCGGGCGGCGGCGCGATGATTGTCGCTTTCTTGGAAGCGATGAAAGAAAGCGGGTATAACTTTCAGACGCAATCGCTGACGGTGGCGCAGGATATTGATTATCGGTGCGCTTATATGTGCTATGTGACGCTTTCGCTTTTGGGCGCGCCCGCTATCGTTTATATAGGCGACACGTTGACGCTTGATATATGGGACGAATTGCACACGCCGTTTTATGTGCTGAATTATCTGAAATTCAAGCGGCATGACAAGGATCCCGTTGCTGACGAACCGCCAGCGGTGGAAAATAAAATGAAATCCGTTCCCGTTTTCAAATCGGGGAATGACGGGCAGTTTTCACTTTTTTGAAAGGGGAAAGAAAAAATGACGGTGTACGGATATTTGCGAGTATCGACGGATAAGCAGGACTGCGACAATCAGAAAATCGGCGTTGAAGCTTTGGCAAAGCGGCGCGGGCTTGTCGTTGACAAATGGATTGAAGACGACGGCGTGTCGGGAACGAAAGAACCTGAAAAACGCGCGCTCGGCGGTGTTCTGAAAAAGCTGAAAAAGGACGACGTGATTCTTTGTTCTGAACTGTCGCGACTCGGTCGTAAATTGTTTATGATTATGCGTATTCTTGAACACGCAATGACAATCGGGGCGCATATTTTCACGGAAAAAGAAAATTACGAACTGGGCGACAACGTGCAGAGCAAGGTACTGGCGTTCGCTTTCGGATTGGTCGCCGAACTGGAACGGGAAATGATCAGCAAGCGCACCAAAGAAGCCCTCGCCGCAAAAAAGGCAAGAGGGGAAAAACTCGGCAGAGCTTTGGGCGCAAAAAACAAAATTCACAAATACGATGGTTTCTCTTTGGAGAAGTTCGAAAGAGATTATCAAAAAACTTATTCCCTTAAATACTGCTTGGGGAAACAAAACCTGTCTACTTCGTATTTTTACGGCGGAGGTTTCAACGAAACATTAAGAGCCAAAATAAAGGAGATGATCGAGAAACACAATAAAGATAAACCTATCGGTATTTACTGTGTAAATACTAAACATTTTCAGAAAAATGTTCTTAAAGCGTTTGGAACAACAGAAATAAAACCGATTGTCCGGCTCTCCGATTTTAAGGTTTATAAATCGATTCGTTCTCTTTGGTATGATAACTTTTCAAAAGAACTGAACCCGACTATTTATAATCTAAAAAAACTGGCGGAAAGCATAGAGAGCGGGGACGAGTTCCACGGAAAGTTTTTTGAAAACAAAGACTTTTATGACGGGAAAACAGACTGAAAGGAAAGAAAAAATGACTAAAAAATTGAAACCTTGTCCTATTTGTGGAGAAACTGCATACTGGTTTTTTCTCAAAAGGAGTACAAAAATCAAATGTACTGTTTGCGGAAAATCTCTTATTAAAAGAGGGATCGGCGAAGAGTGCCAAAATGAATTGGCTGATCTTTGGAACGGAATGAAAGAAGATCCCAACAAGCAAAGAATCTTAAATCTTGTTTTGACAGATCATTGGTTCGACGAAATCAAAAGCGGACGCAAAACACACGAATACCGGAAATGCTCTGATTTTTGGTATAAGCGGTTAGGATTATACACACAACCCCACAATCACAGATTGATTGTACGCTTTTTGAAAGCGTACAGAAAAAATCCGGAGCGCATGTCGTTTTACGTTAAAAGCGTAACGATTATTGACGGACGCGATTCCGACCTGCATATCGATGACTATGTTTTTGATATCGAACTGGGCGAAAAATTAACTCAATAAAGAAAAGCAAATGTTGAAGTGGAAAAAAATCAAAACGGAAAAACTGACGTACTGGACGGCGGGCGTTTTTCGCATAAGCAAAATCGGGGCGCGTTCGTATGCGCTTGTAAGCGTTGAACCGATTAAAATGTCAAAGGGCTATTCCTTTTTGGCATATCTGGATTTCACGCTTGCGGGCGCAAAAGACGAAGCGCAAATTCACGCTGACAATCAAGATGAAAAAAGCGATCATTGACGTTGAAACACTGGAAATATTGATTGATTGGAGAAAATGAAATGCTCAAAAAAGAACAGATAGCCGCTATCAAGGCGGTAGGCAAGGCGTGCGATACGACCAAATACCAGTATCCGCTTTGCAAATATGTTTTCAGCGACGGCGCGAAAATTTACGGAACGAACGCGCATATTCTTTTTATGGAACAAAACGTCAGCGCGCCGAAAGGGGCTTACCTTCCTAAATCGGCGGAAATGATAGACCCAAAAATTTTATTCCTTGGTGAAGATTTGGACAATTTCTTAAAAAGACTCCATGAGTGCGAAGCGCGCGACCTTTACTCTTACTCTGACAATGGTCATCACGTTTATTTTCGGGCGAAATACGCCTTTGACGCGGAATCCAAAAAGGAACTTTATCAAATCACCTTTGCCCACGAGGGGCATTTTCAAAGAGAAGCTCTTTTCTTAAAGAGATTGATCAAACAGGCGATTTCCTTTGTTGGAAAAGGATTTTCGCTCTATCAAAGCGAACTTGAAGAAACGTGCTTTTTTGAAAGCAAAGACAAAAAACGTATAGCCATTGTTATGGGTTGGTTTAAAACCGCCGCTATTAAGCTTTTGAACGACGTTGACCTGAAAGGGTAATAAAATGGAAAATCTTAAATATTTGGCATACGCCGTGCCGTCCTGCATGGCACTTGTCGGAACGAAAGACGCGATTGAAGTGTCGTTCGTGACAACAATTATGTTAACCGCCGCCTTTTTCATCTGGGAGAAAATGAAATGACGATTTGCAGGAAAATCAAAGACAGGTGCGCCGAATTGGGAATCACCTATTCCGCCTTTTACCAGCGGATAACCGTGTACGGTTGGGATTACGAAAAAGCCCTGACGACGCCGAAAGGACGCGACGGGAGAAAACCGAAAGAATTTTACAACGGCGAACCCCTCGCCGACGTTCTGAAACGAATCGGCATGAATTACACAACGTACTGGAATCGCGTTCACCTTTACAAGTGGACGCCGAAACGGGCGATTGAAACGCCCGTTAATAAGAAATGCCATAAGAAAGGAAAAAAATGAAAAATTTTCTTGTTTCTCTCGTCGTTCTTTTTATTATCGGCGTATCCCTTTCGGTTGGAATTGTTCTGTCCGCATTTGGCGCGGTGATTGCCGGAGTGTTTTATTTTGTCGAAATTATCGCGACGGTGATAATGACGGTGATAATGACGCTTATCGTCATTATTGGCGGGATTTTTGCGGTTTTGTTTTCGCCGAACGAAGAAAAAAAGGAAAAAGACAATGCAGGATAGATTTCGGTTTCGTGTATGGGATAAAGTAAGAAAAGTATACGATTGTTCGCCTTATGGCGAAAACGCTTTGACTGAAAACGGGGACCTCTTCTGGAAAGAGGGAGCTTCTGATTGTAGCGAAGTGAACGAAGAATACTTTACCGTCGAGCAGTGCACTGGCTTAAAGGACAAAAACGGAAATCTGATTTACGAGGGCGACCTTGTCGAATTGGGCGGATACGGTGTTTGTCAAGTGATTTGGTCGGACGATACCGCCGAATTTATGTTCAAGAATCTGAACGAGGATTTGAGCAAACACGTTGACATGATGCTTATGTACGATTGGGAAGTCGTCGGCAACATTCACGAAAATAAGGATTGACGACACGGCTTTGAAAAAGCTATTCTGAAATTCCTCTGGATAAGAAGATTGACGATGAGAAAAGGGGGCGGGTAAAATCCGCCCCCTTTTTTTTGTTTTAATCTCGGTTATTGTTTCGTGACCTTTTCGAATTTTTCCAAAGCCGCCGCCGCTTTCGGATTGCGCCGTTTAAACAAAGCGATAAACGGGGCGAAGTCAAAAGCCGTCCCCTCGATTACGGCGTAGAACCGTTCAGCGAATCGATCGTCTTTTTCGGTCTTTGTTTTTTTTACCGCCCAAAAAACAACCGGCTTAATGATCGTGGCGATCAGAACGACGCCGCCGATCACAGACAAAATCAAGGCGACGGTCGGATATTGATCCGCCAGCCCCAACAGATAAACGATCACTGCGTTTAAAATATCCTGCATTTTCATTTTTCCTTACTGTAATAATCCCAGATGACGCCCCTGCTTTTCGTCAGGTCGTCGTCAACGTGGATAAAGTTGCGCCCTATTCCAATCCTCTGGAAACCGACTTCCAGCAACGCCGACAAAATCTTGAAACGACTCCAAGCGTCCGTGCATTTGATATCCACGGCGCACCCCGCCAAGTGTGAAGACGTAACCGATCCGCCGACTTCCTGATTGTGCTTTTCGCATCGGAAAGCGGAAGTCAGAATAAACGGAATCCCCGCAAGTTCCCGCGCTTCGTTTAATTTGTCCCGAAAGTCGGGGACAAGACCGCCGCACCCGCAACAACGGCAGGATTCCTCTTTTCGTGAAAAATAGTTTTTCGTCATAAGCACCACCATAACAACAAGAACACGCAACCGCCCGCCAACAGTTCGCCGATGCGGGTATCCTGTTTAAATCCCGCGGGGACGTAACACAAAGCGACGACAACGCCCGCCAGCATAAACCAAGCGTTCGGGATAAACAGAGCAACGCCGATTGACGTAAGCGTATATCTGATACACATACCAAGCGCGTTTCCCCAGAACGTACGGGAATTGTCAACACCCACCAACGCCCAAAGGATTTTGTCAATTACAGGTTTGCGCCCCTCCGCCGAATCGGACTTGTCCCAGTAACAAAACCACGCCCCATGCGAAATGCTGAAAAATATCATAAAGCACGCGATGACGGTGTACATTCGCCAATTCGACCAGTCGAGAATCCCCTTTACGGCATTCATTGAGAGGACGATAGCAATCAACATAAGGTACTTCCAAAAACGGGACATATCACCGAGTTTTCCGAATCCCCCGCCGTAGAGCCTCCGCCAAAGCGCGCCCGTGACAAAAATCAAAGCTTCCGTCATTTCTTTTTTTCCTCGATTAAAATACGGTAGATGTCCTTCACGTCGTTTTTCGTTTCCGTCGTCTGGTGCAAAACGGTGTCGAGTTTTACCTCTATCATTGATACTTTGCCCTCTGTAATGGCGGCGCGTCGTTCCAGTTCCGTAACGCGCGGAGAAAGCTGGATCAATGTTTGAACGAAGCAGGACACGGTGAAAATCGTCATTATCACCCAGCCCCAAGCCTTTATTTTTTCAATCAAACTTTCCATATCACGCCCCCGTCGTTTCAACGAAAACGCAAACGGGCGCGTCCGACGCTTTCAAATAAACGTGGTCGCCCGTATCGGCGGCGACAGGAATATCGGAAAAAGCGGGATATTCCGCCCCTCTGATAGAATCGTCGGGCGTCGGTGTTTTCCCCTCTGGGTCGGGCGTCTGTTTCATATACTGCAAGCAACCGTTGCCTATGCGGTTGACGTGAATATTATAGGCATGCGCCGTTTCGTAATCGTTACCCATTATATCCGTCAGAGGTTGCCAAGCTTTCGTTTTTATTATGTAATTCGGCATAACGAATCCTTCGTCTGAAAATGCGCCCTGTTCTTTTCAGAATATCACGGGAAGAAGATAAAAAAAAGCCCGCAAAATCAGCGGGCTTCTTCTCATTTCGCTTTATTCCATTCGTCGAACGTCAAAATCGTTTCGTTCCACCAGTTTTCCGCCACCGTGAAGTCCCTCAAATACTGCATATAAATCAATAAAGCCTTGTACGTTTCTGCGTTGTCGAAAGTGTCGATTCCCGCTTCAATTTGATTGCGGTAGCGGTCGATTCTATCCAGCGTCACGGACATTTTAGCGTCACGCTCGGCGCGTTTTACGGATTGCAACGATTCAATGCTCGGTTCAGGCGGATTGACTGCTTCCAAATAATCGCCAAAATCTTCAATGACTATGCCATTCTCATTGCAATAAATTGCGAGATTGGCATACTGAATGCCTGTATAGGGTTTGTTTAGTCTCATTGTTTAATCTCCTTAATAACCGAAAACCGACCAATATGCACTGGGTAATGTATCATAAGATACAAGCTTAAAGCTACTTGTTGTTTTACTTGACATTAATATAGAGGGTGTATTTGATGTGAAGGAAGTAAAGACTGTCGACATATTTATTGTATAGTTGATATCTGTGAAGGGCACTAGTAAATTTACAGTCTGTGTTAATCCAGATGAAAAATTTAAAGCTCCCCCCTGTTCGATAAAGCCGTCTGACCATATCCTGTACCAGCTTGTTCCGACGTGAAACGTTTCTTGAATAATCGGCTGCATCGGGGCGTTTAGAGTCGACTGGAAACAGTCAACGCCCGTTATAAATTTATTACCGTTGTTTGTAGCATAGACTATCCCCATAGGACAAAAATCTAGGGGAGTAGATCCTGCTTCGCCGTTTTGTACCAGAGAGTTTGTTTGTAAGTTAAATGCTTGTGCGCCTGTTGAAAAGCCATAGTTTGTGAACCCAATGATCATTTCAAGGTCTGTCATACGATAGACTCTGTTTGAAACCGCCCCTGTTCTTGACAATTTAACCCCGAAATAGTTTCGATCTGCTGCGTAAATACTACTAGCAGCATAACCACCTGTTTCAAAAAGCGTCGGGACTTTCTTAACTTCCCTATTGAAAGAGGAAGTACCAAAAACACCCGTTATTTCTCCGAAAGGCAAGCAGATAAGAGTTGTGTCCATAAATGAAACAGAATAGCATAAGTGGCATTCTGTTACACTGATATTCCCCAGATTGTCCTTTTTTGTGCCAAAAGACGCCAAGGGAAATGAAGCGTAACAATCCGTCCAAGTTTCGCCTTTATCCACAGACTTTTTCATCAGGTTATTAGTAGCGTCGTACCAGTAAATCAGATCGCCGTAAAAACTGTTTTTTCTCGGTGTGTTTTCAGCATATACCAATGCACCTATTTCACCAAAGTCTAAGCTGACTAACTGTCCGCCATCTTTCAGCAAAACAAATTTTGCCGCTTCGGTTACTGGCTCGCCATAGTAATTGTTAGTTGACCACCTGATTTTTGCAAAGCTCAAACCATTTTCATCAGTCGTTATATCCTTGATCGTTCCCGTGTTTTCGCCATAGGTAAAAGTCGAACCAACTACCAGCGTTGAGTTTTTGCCAATAGGGTAGATAGCTTCGCTGTTGTCAAACAAATTCGGCTTGTATTGGTTATAGTTCTCAACGCTCAAAGTCATTGAGTAATTGACAGGGAATTTTGAGACATGACTGGTGAAGTTTGTACTACTGACATCAAAATTTGATGTATAATCCTTAATCGCCTTCGAAGAAGGATATTTATCCGCGGCGTCAGATATCGTTTGTTCCATATTGGAAATCAGCTGGATATTTGTCGGGTCAAACGCCAGTGTCCAGTTGTCCGTATCCTGCGGCGGCGGATTTGTCCCATTCACACCCGTTTTGTTTATGTACAATTTCGGCAGTTCGTCGCCCGTCTGATACATAACGATGCTTTGCAACGCCTTTACGGGCGCACCCGCTTGCCAGAACGTCACACCGTCCCGCCATTGATTCCAAAGCATTTCCGCAAAGACGCGCTGGACGCCGTTCATTTCCTCTAAGCGCGGCAACAGCAAGCCGTTGTCCACGGCGTTTCCCCAGCCTGCTTTCCAAGCGGGCAGGGACTGGATCAGGTCGGGATCGGTCGTCTTCACGCCATCGCCAATATTTCCGCCTGTCGACTGAAAAGAGCCAAACTGCCCCACGTCGTTCGTTTCGCTTGCGAATTTTTTAAGCAAAAATCTGTCAGCCATTTTAAACCTCGTCATTATATGTTGCAAAACGACCCGCTCCAAGCGGCTCTCCGTTGTACGTCCCAAATCCTACCGTTATCGGGCTTTCAGTATAGCTTTCATAGCGTCCAAATCCGAAAAACTTTTTATCGGACGTGATAATTTTTACTCTCGCCCCGATTCCTGCCGGACGCGGCAAAATATCGAATTTGTCGAATAAAGCTTTTTCGTTTTCCGTCAGCGTGAATCCGATAATAAAACGGATATAAGTCATATCCTGCGAATCGACGCCGAAAAACGAACCGCGCCCCGCAAACAAGCCGCGGAAAAACTCGTTCAGGCTTGCAAGCGTTCCGTCCCAAGAAAAAAGCTTGATCTGTATGACTTCCCGAAACTCGTCGTCCGTCAGCGTGTATTTGTTGCCGTCTTCATCTTCAAAAACGCGGGAAATGTTCAGCAGTTTCCCCCAGTAGTTATCAAGAGCTTGCGCCGTGCAAGTCCTGATGTCGAAAAACTGCCCCATTAAATCGGTGATGATATCGCCGATCAGCGTGTCGTACACTTCCGCCCGCTTCATCATCAGGGCGGCGACGTTGGTATAACCGAACTGCCGTTCCAAAATGTTCAGCGATACTTGTTCATATCTGCCGAGTTCCGCCATTAAATCACCTCAAAAGAAATGTTTTCAGCCGAAACCGTCGGGATTTGATTCGCGTCAACATTGACGTAAATCGACCATTCGCCCGCCGAGTCGCTCCGAACCGAAACAGAGTAAATTTCGGCATAAAGAAAATCTTTCAACGCCTGATTGATCGTAAATGTTGAAATGTTTTCCGCAATCTGCAAGGTGTTCAAATTGAAGTAGGAAACGATTTTTTCCTTAATCAAATCCTGCACGTTCGACGGCGTCGTGTCCGTCGGGTGATACGATACTTTGATGAAAATCGGCAACTCCGCCGGACGTTCGATCTGGTAGTTGTTGTTATATTTCGACAAAATATCGTAATAGGTGATTAAGGTGTTGCCCGTCATAGGACACCCAAGCGTTTTTGTTTTCGTCAGCGTTTCGGCGATAGCGTCGCCCGTACCGCCCAAAGCGGCGACGTAAATGGAATACGGCGGCATGACAACGCCGCGAATCACGTTTTCAACATTGACGGGGTTTTCCTGCACGAAAGACGAAACAACACCAGCCGTCTGCCCGACGTTCGCCGCAATCGCGCCCAAAAGCGTTCTTGACCGCATTTGCAACAGAGTCCCTAAAATCCTCTGCCTGAAAACGTTGTCGGATTCCGTATCGACGCCGACAATCCCGTTCGTCAGATTGGTGACGCTTTCCCAGCCAATCACGTTTGAAACGATTTTGTTTAAGTTTCCCGCCAGACAGGGAATCGCCCCGCCGACCGTACATTGAAATTCAGCCGTCGCTTTTCCGTTATCGCCGAGTACGACAACGTTTGTAAGCGCGAAAGTGTTTTCTCCGTCTGACGCCAGCGCGCCGATAGGGACAATCGCGCCAGCCGTTCCCGTAAGAACCGCCGTAACGACGGTTTGAGTCTTTTTCTTGCGGTAGTACCCGAACCGCGCGCCGACGCTGTCCAAAGCGTTTCCCGTCGCCGTGAAAATGTTGTTTGCGTTCAGCAAAAGTGCGATATCGTTCATAAACGTGACGACCGTTTCCGTGTCGTTCAAAATCAGCTGTTTCTGCACGCCGTCATGGACATTCAGCGTCGCACCTAACGCCGCCTTATAAGCTTCCTCAAACTTTTCTTTAACGGTTGACGTATCGACCGTGAAAACGCCGTCGGCATTGACTTCAAAGAAAGGATTAGACATTTGTCACCCCGTAAATTGTTTTGATTTCCGCATTGACCGAAAAAGACTTATCGCCCCTGACGATTTCGATATTCGCAACCTCGGTTATATCGTCGGATTTCCCGATTTGTTTTGAATAAACGTTTTTTATGTATTCTTCACCGCCGAATTTGCCCAAAAGATCGCCGTCGTAATTTATCCCGTCCGTCAAATCATACGGATTTTCCCCTTGATTGAACAGGACGCGGGACTGCACGTCCTGCACGCAAGCGTCGAGTCCGTCCAGCAATTCGATATTGCCGTTTTTATCCAGTTCAATGCCTTTCTCGTTCGTCTTGATCGTTATCATTGAGCTGTCACCTTTGAAGATCCCGCCGTTATCGTTCCCGTCCATTCGCCCGCAGAAGAACCACTGGCGACCGTCACGGATACGGCGTCGCCCACTCTTGCAACCGCCGCGCCGCCAGCCCCTCCCAAACTGACGGCATCAGCTGTAACCGTCGCGGATTTCGCCGATACGTCCACCGCTTCCGTTGCCGTTATTGTAGCAGATTTTGCGGAAACCGCAACCGCTTCCGTTGTCGTTACCGTTGCCGACTTCGCCGATACCGACAAAGCCCCAGTTGTCGAAACCGTGATTCCCGCGTCGTCTAAAACAATAGAAGACGTCGCCGCTTCCGACGTCGTTCCCGTCCGTGAAAGAGTGAGCTTCGTTCTTTTCGTCGGGAAAAAGTCGATCGGCAGGAAAAAGCCGTTTGACGGGCTGAATTGACGCAAGCCGCCGACCGCTTCCGTATGCAAAGCGGCGTATTTCGTCACGTCGCTTTTACAGGCGATCAATAATCCGAAATCACCCGCCGCCGCTTCAAAGGATAATTCCGTACCGCCGCCCAGAAAATACAACGGGCGGACGTTGCAGATATCGTTGTCCGAACCGATTGAAAGCGTTTCCCCGCTTGTCGTTTCCTGTTTGACAACAGGACGGACTGTAAGATATCCGTCCGCTCCGACTTCAATCACTTTGACCGGATCGGCGGTAAAAACAAAATCGGATAAGTACGTTTTGACAATCTGCCGGAACGCCGTGAAAACGTCGCTTGAACAAGCCGGATTTGTGTTTGGTGTGTTGCTTTTCATTGCCGATAAAGCCCCTCTTTGACAAGCCACAATTCGTTTTTCCAATCGTTGCCGCGCGTATCAAAAGACGTCCCGATCGTTTGAACGATAAAAACTTCGCCGGACAACTGCGGGAATTTCACCGAAACAAGCCGGACTTTTTGTCCCGTCCTGATCGACGGGTCAAGCCGGACTCTCACCCGCGCGCCCTCGTTCGTCGGGATAGGCGATCCGATCATATTCGACGAGTCGATCTTGTATGTTCTCGCCAACGCCATGGCTTCGCCGCTCTTTTTTGCGACGACCATATCGTTTTCGACAAAGCAATCAATCCCCGCGATTTCTGCCAAATACCGCAAGTGATTTGTGATCGGCTGATTTTGCAGTGAATAATTCGCAACCGTCATCAGTTTGACAGACGAACTGACGCGCGGCAGATACCCAAGTTTCGCCGCTATGCGGGCAACAATGACGGAAACAGGCGTTATCCCGCTGAAACTCAAAGAAACGACGCTGTTTAAAGTTTCGGCAAAGCTCCCCATGCACTTCAATTTCACGGAATAATTCTCATTGTCCAGCGACGGCAGGGCTTCGGTGATCGTTCCGTTGAACATAATACCGTGATTGTTTTCGTATCCGATATCAAGCACTATTTCGTTGCGTATCTGATTGACAACCCAAGTGGAAAAGCTGGTCGAAAGAAACGCCATTTTGTCGAGCTTCAGACCGTAAAGCGTGAAGTTCGCTTCCGCCGCCGCGCCCGAAACCGTCGCCGATATGTCGCCCGTGATTTTGAAATAATCGTCCAGATTCGACAATACCCGCTTGTTTGTCGTGACGACGCGCCCGTCGTACAGCGTCAGGCGTAAATACCGTTTCGGAATCGTCCAATCAATTCCCCGCATCGCCTGAACTCTCGAAAACATAGGCGTCGTCGTACACCAAGATAAAGCGGTCGTTGAACTCCGAATATCGCGGATCGTCGTTACCCGTTTTATCCATAAAATACAAGTTGCCCTTGCCGGATTTCCACGGAGTTTCCCACAATAGCGGGGACAAGTTCACACACGACCGACCGCCGATCTTGTTTTCTCTCTCCCCGTCGTTCGTAGTGATGTCGCAAATCATCGATCCGTCGCGTAACGTCCGCCAGCTGAAATCAACGGCGATTTCGTCAAGATCGAAAGAAACCGATCCGTTTGGTGTAACGGGTAAAACAATCTGGTATTTCATCAGCCGATTCCTATTTTAGAGCAAATCCCGCCGAAAATCGTTTTTGCGTCGGCTATGTGTTTCAAAATCTCGTTGTCCGCCGTCGGTACAAGATTTTGTTGAAAGTCCATAATCACTTCAAAATAGCCGAAATTTTCCAAAGATTCGGGTATTTCGTAACCGATCAGGGAATAGTTTTCATACAAGCCGCTTTTTGTCTGAATATCCAAGCGGCAGATAACATCTATGTATTGTTCAAGTTGCGCCTTTGTCCGGTCGATAAGCGATTTCCCGCCGCCTAAATATGACAACAAAGCCCGCGCCGCTTGTCCCGCCAAGGACGGGCGTTGAATAATTCCTCTGACGGATATGACGTTCGGATCCCGAAACTTCCCGTCCGTCCTGTATTCGTTCGATTCCGTCGGATAGGTCGTCATCGTTGACGACGCTTTAAGATTCACTTCTTGGATCGAATCGAAAGCAAGAACAACCTTTTTTTTGCCCAAAGAGTCAACGTGCATAACGGCGTAAGGATTCGCCCCCATGATCAATTCTTTGAACGAGTCAAGATACGTTGTCGCCATTATCTAACCCCCGTCGCGCCTTGTTTGACAATCGAAACCAGCTTGTCTTGCATTTCGTCGGACGTTCCGTTGAAATTGAAAGTCTGATTGACCGTTGAAGATTTGTTATTGTTCGTCGTTGCCGTGGACGCCGAGTTGTTCACCGTCGAATTGACGATTTGCGCGTTTTGAGCGGCGGACACTTCGCCCGAACTCCGCAACTGACCTTTAAACGCTTCCCTGTTTTTCCTGATTGTCCGCGCCTGTTCAACGGATATTCCCTGCTGGTCGGCGTATTCCTCATCGGTCATTTCTTCGATCGGCTTTTTCACGCCGCCCGATATTTTCGCCGTAACCCAGCCGATAGCTTCGCCAAGCTTATTGATCGGCGTCAACACCAGATTGATATCGTCGATCAATCCGCGGCAAAATTCCGAAAAAGGCGTACCCGTTGCCAGAAAACGATCCATCGCCGCTTTGATATCGTCAAAATAGACGATTCCCAAAGCGATAGCCGCGATTGTCGCCGTAATCGGGTTTGCGGCAATCAGTGCAAAAACAAGCTTCAACGGCGCAATCAGTCCGACAATGCCCGATTTCAAGAAAACGAAAACGTCAACGGCGGGTTTGAACAAAAGCAAAGCCCCGCTGATTCCGACAAACAGTTTTTTTGTCGTTTCGCTCTGATTATTAAACCAAGACAGAAACACCGCCGCCTGTTGAAGCGGCTTCAAGACGAAATCCAGAATGACCGTTCCGACGCCGTACCACTGTTGTTTCATTGTCGCCAAAATGCGGGAAAGTTGAGTCACCTTGTCCGCCGTTCCCTGATTGACGACGTTCATCTGCTCCGCTTGTTTTCGGATTTTCCCGTATTCCTCATCGGACGCGCGCAACATCTGCAAAGTGGCGGGAGAGGAAAGCCCCAATTCCTGCGCCACTTTCAACTGCGCCGATTGTGACAATCCTTTGAATTTTCCCCGCAAATCGTCGATTACCTGCATCGACGTTTTTATCGATCCGTCGGCGTTCGTGAGCGATAAACCGACTTGCGCCGATACTGACCGCAACGCGCCGCCGCCTGTCGTCTTAAAATCAGTGATCGCCTGCTGTAATTGCTTTAAATCGTTTATGCTTTCGTCGGTATTTCCGCCAAACATTGAAAGAACGTTGGAAAAGCGGGAAACTTCCTCTACCGGCAGGGAAAAAGTGCTTGAAAAATCCGCCAGCTTTTTTGTCTGGGTATAAATATCGGCAAGGGCTTTTACACCCCCGCCGATAGCGGCAATCCCGCCGAATTTACCGATAAATGTCTGGCTGATATCGGTCGCGGTTTGCTTGATCGTGCCTTTAAAATCGGCAATCTGCTTTTTCGCAGATTCCGCATTGACAAAGAAACTAATGACCGCGCGACTGAACGCCATTTGAAAGACTCCTGTTATAGGACGCTATTTCGTTTTGCGTCCGAACGTATTTTACCACATACGAAAGCCAAAAATCAAACAGGTCAAGCGTCGCCAGCTCCCGCGCCGACACCTCCGGATTTATCAGGCTTCCGATTTCGTTTCTGACGCCGAATTGAGAGTAGCTGACAAGTCTTTTGCTTTCTTGGTCAATTTCCGGAAGACTTCGTATCCCTCTAAAAAACCTTGCTGAAATTCCAGTACCTCCGTCGCCAGCTGCAACAAAGCAATCGGATTTTCAAACTCGTTCAAAGCGTCTTCAATCGTGTAATCCGTAATCGTTACCTTTTTCCCCTCGGCGTCCATAGGCGCGGCAAGCGGAATCAATTCGGGCAAGAAATCCTTGATCGACACCTTGCGCCCCTGCATAACGTCCTGCGCCGCTCCCGCGATTTTGTCGATCATATCCAGCCCCTCGACGACTCCCATCGCGCGGATTTTGAAGTACCGGACGTTTTCCAAATCCTGAATTTTCACGATTTTTGTTTTTTGCATTTTTGCGCTCCATAAAAAAACGCGCTCTTAATTTGCGGGGAAAGAAGAGAGCGCGTTACTTCCTTGTCGGTCGGCTAATAACCTATCCCCGCAAACCTCGTTACAACGGCAGAATGACCGGAACGCCCGCGAATTTGAAGGCGTACTTTTTCGACTGCTGACCGTCGTCAAGCGTTGCGGAATTTCCGCCCGCCGCAGTCGTCACTTTGCCGCCCGAATAAATCGTTTTCGTTCCGAGCATACGGTTGACTTCCATATAAGTCAATTCGTAATCCGTCGGCTGGACACCGAACGAAACAGACGAAAGAGCGATAATCCGATCCAAATATTTTCTGGTCGAACTGTTCGGCTTAAACGTCATCGTCGCCGTTCTGACAACCGGCTTCGTGTTGGTCGTGCTTAAACCGTCCGCGCCTACGTCGATCGTTGCGACTTCAACGTCGTCCCAAACGATACCCGCTTTATCCAGACCCTCGCATCGGAACGACGGAAAAATCGGGGCGGCGGTAAAAACGCCCGTGATTGTCGAAAAGCCGTTTTCCTGACCTTGTACATTTTCGAAAGCCATTTTTTTCACTCCTTGTTAAACGCCGTAAATTGACGCATTGAAAACAACTTTGTTGATGACGCCGCCAGCCAGATAAGCGTAACGAATCCGACGCCGCTTTTCCGCAACGTCCGTTTCCGTCAGGCTTTCGACGCGGAAAAAGTAACCGTTGCTTTCGACGGCGTCCGCCGCTTCGGCAGAACCGAAAGACTGCGTAATCGAAATCCGATCAGTCGTCGACAGTTCGCCATTGTAGGCGATCGCGCCGTTTTTCTGGAATTTCTGGAAAGACGGGGCAACCAACGCCGCCAGCGTTTCCTCTGCATCAGTACCGCGCAATTTCAGCTTTTCAACGGCGTTCAAACCGTTAATCACCGCCAAGCGCAGATCGCTTTCCAATCCCGCCTGATTCGCCTGCGTGTCTTCGGTCGCAAAATCGCCCAGCATAACGCCCGTTCCGTAATACGTCTGTTCTTGGTCGCCGTAGCCGACGGAATAAACAAAGGACGCGCCCAAGCCGTTCAGCTTGTTATAGACGCCCAGATTCGTTTGTCCCGCCTGATATTCGGTGACTTTCCCGTACTTCGTAACGGACGTGTAACCCGTCGCGGGCTGATAGTTGTAGTTCTTTGTCCCGTTTTCGACGCCGTAATCGGTGGACGCCGAAATCGCCGCGTCCAAAATGTTCACGTTTTCGCCGTTCGGGTCGTAACACAAAGTCAAACCCGTATAGGAAAAGTCCTTAATCTTGCCCGAAAATTCAGACAACGCGTCCATATCGGCGAAATTGAAAGCCAATTTCCAAACCGTATAGAGCGTCTGATTTTCAACGGTCATCTGCAACCAAGCGGCGGACGCCAGCATATCGGCGGGCGTTACCGTTTCCAGCGTGGTAATCGTGAACCCGACGGGATTCGCGTCCGCCAGACGTTCGCAGAAATCGGCGAAATCCTCTTTATCGACGCCTTGCGACAAAATCGCCGAGGTCAAACCCAATGCTTTCAGCGTTTCAGCTTCGCCCGTAAATGCCGCGATTGTCGCCGCCGCGCCTTTTTCGCCCGACGTGATGATGAAACCGCCCGTTGTCGTGTTGTATTCGACGGTCGCGCCTGTGAACGCCGCGCCGCCGCCAGCGTTACCCTGCAACGCCGCCTGTAACGTCGTCGCAACGTCTGAATAGGCGTTAGCTGCGGAAAAGTCCAAAGCGGTCGCTTCAAAAGCCGTTCCGTCAAAAGTAACCGTAAGCTTGCCCGCCGTGATTTTCTTCAATTCAGCCAAGCCGTTGTCGGGCATCTGTCCGCCGATAGCAAAGGGCGCGGTGTCTTCATCGTACCAGCGCATAATGACCGCTTTTTCGGGCGACAAGCCGGACTTTGACAAGAAACCAAAATACTTCACCAGAGCGTTATAAACCTTGTCTTTGCCGAAAGACAGGGCGTAATCAGCCGCCGAGGTGAAAACCAGATAAGGCACGGACGTGGGAATCAGCTCGTTTTTCACCGCTAAAATCAAATGCTGTTTTTCAGCAGTGAAAGCGGGTTTCACGACTTTTGCCGTCGTCGGTGCGATAACGTAAAAAGGAATCGACATTTTTTAAACTCCGTTGTTATTTCGCAATATCAACCGCCGCCGTCGCAACCTGTTCAAGCGCGGGTTGATTCTCATCTGTCCATTCGTCCATAATGTAAAAGGACATTCGGAAAGAATACCGTTCAAGATAGCGTTTATTATCCAGCAAATCGCTTAAATTTTCAATATCCGTAACCGTTTTGAGATTAAAAAGCGTGTCCGGCGTATCGTAGAAAAAATCTTTCAACCGCTGTTTCAGCATCAAAGCCGTGTCCAGCGCGTCAGCCCCGAAACAATCAAACTGAACCGTATAAATCCGCTCTTGCGAATAAGTGACCGAAACCGTCCCCGCTTCGGCGTCGTATGCCGTTGTCCGGTGTTGCGACGCCGCGACATCTTCAACGGGCAAAATGTTCAGAGATACAAAATCGCCTTTCGGTAACGGAACGTCCGACAGGTACGGATCGACAAACTGGATCCCTGCGGGCGAGTGCTTTTGGATATAATCGAAAATATCAGACCGTTTCATCTTTCGCCCCCGCTTCGATCAAATAGGCGTATCCCTGCCGCCAGCCGTTTTGAATCCAGTCGGACTTTGCGACAAGCTGATATTTGTCGCCGTTTTCCGTCGTGAAAACGTCCGCGCCCAACTGCCGCAATCGGTCGATCTGCGTAACGTCGGCGGAAATGAAGACCGTGAAATACTGATAGGCGTTCACGTCAAAGCCAAGCTTTGCGACGGTCTGCAAATCGGCGGGCTGGATTTTGCCTTTAAGCGATATTTCCGTTTCCGTCACCGTCGGCGTTCGGGCGTTCGTTGTCCATTCCGTCACCGTCTTTTTAAACGTCAAATCCTGCCAAGGATTTATAACCGCCAGAGCGTCCGCAACCGTGTTGTGTAAATTCAATCCCTGCATTATTTCACCTCGAAAGCGGGTTTCCGCAACCCGTTGCCCGTGTCAACCAGAGTGTGAGAGCTTTTCTTTTTCGCAATCGTTGCGGGGGCGTTCGGCGGAGGGATATTCTCATTGATCGCCCTGACGATATCGTCGCGCATTTCCGCCCCGACTCGGCGTAAAACCTGATCCATTGTCCGCCCCTTGTCCAATTCCGACTCGGCAATTTTTTCCCACTTGTCCGAATTTTTAGCGGCGTTCGTCATAAACGGACGCGGCGGGATTCTCCCGTCTGGCGTTCCGTATTCTTGGATCATCGCGTTTTTCGCAAATTCAAGACCTTTCGCCTTTCCCTTGTCGGGGTAGGATTTACCCTCGAAATATCCCGCCATCGCTTCGGTCGCGCCTGACAACTGCTTGTCAATTTGAGCAAGCATCTTGTCGATTTCGCCGAAGTCGATTGAACAGGAAAAATTAGACACGCCAGCCCCCCGTCGTATAATACGGATACGGATCACTGCTCTTTTCGGGCAACGGCGGCTGGATCAGCTGTAAAATCTGCAACAGTTCCAAACCGTACTCCGTGCGGCTCAATGCCCAGTCCCTGATAGAATTGACGGGGACGGATTGAAAACCCGCCGATACGCTCCCCTCTGTCGCGCTTGTCAAGCGTCCGCCCGTCTTGTCGGGATTCTTCAACAAAAAGAGAACGTGAGCCGTCGCCAGATAAACGCCCTGCGTCTGTAAATCCTTTTCAAGCAGGATTTCGCCCACAACGTTGGAAATGTATGACTTCGCCCGCGGTTGAGCGTTGTCCAAGTCCCCCTGCGTCAGATTCAACACCGCCAGATCGGGAAACCGCTTATTGAACTCGTCGATTATCGGGATAATGATTTCAGGCATTTTTTTCAGCTTCCTTTACCGCTTCCGTCAGTTGCGCCCGTCCCCATTCGCGCGGCACTTTCACGCCCAAGGACGCGGCGTATTTCTTCAATTTCGCCCATTTCATACCGTCAACGGACGCTTTCACTTCAACGCCTGCGACCGCCTTTTTCGCTTCGGTCGCCGTCAGCCGTTCGCAACCGTCCACACCCTCGGTATAAGCCAGCTCGCGCCCCGCCGCTTCCGCTTCTTTCGCCTTTTCGTTCCAAACAAAAAAGCCCGTCGGGTTTTTGTCCGAAAAAGTGTTTTTTCTGATAAAATCACCGTAATTCTTTAAAATATATTCCCATTCGTCATCGGGAATACAGGTTTGAACCAACCCGCCTTTGACAATATAGCTTCGTTTAAAGCCCTGAAATTCAATGTCTGAAACTTGTTTGTTAATGATAATCATTCTTTGCGCTCCGTTGTTTGTGCAAGGGCGGGTTTTTGCACCCGCCCCCGCTGTTTGATCAGATTCCCGTGTAGCGGACAATCATCATCGGCAACTGGGCAACGCAACCCGAAGTCGCCGCGCTGATTTTCTGTGAAGTGACGCTGTCCTTGATGAAGATCGGATAGACGCGCGCCATTTCAATATAGCTGTTCAGCAAGGCTTCCACGCCGTCGCCGTCGATCATCAGGTAGAAAACGTCGCTGTTGGAGTTCGCTTTCGCCATTTGCGGAACGGCGATAATTTCCAGCGATTCGCCGAAAGAGCCTTTCAGGTTTTCCATAGCAGAACGCCCGAACTCGTTGGACTTTTTCAGCAACGCTTCGGACGAGGGCGAAACCAACAGTTTCAGCTTTTTACCGCCAGCCAAAGACAAGGCGGCGTTGCCGTCGCTCTGCTGTTGCATTTTCGCGTAAGCGTCCACAACGTCGTTGGCGATTTCTTCAATCGTCTTGTCCGTCCACTTAGACGATCCGCTTTTGCCCTGCTTCGCGACAACATACGGCGTCAAGCCCGGTTCGTTCAGCAAGCCATAAACGGGGGCTTTCAGGGATTTGTCCTTAACGCCGCTGAAAAAGAACGCGTTACGGTCAATCGCCATAGAACGCATAGCCGCTTCGGCTTTGTCGGCGCGGATATTTTCCTGAAACGCTCCGGCGGTCGCTTCTTCGCGATCGGTCGAACGCCAGCCGCTCATATAGTAATACGCGCCGCGCGTTTCGTTGGAATATTTCACACCGGACAAATAACCGTCAGATTCCTGACCGTCATCGGGGGAAGTCTTACCCATGTATTCTTTCGTCTTGATGACCAGAACTTCATCGCCCCAAGTGCCGTTTTTGCTGGCGGCGGCGATTTTGTCGGCAACGCGCGGAGCGGTCAAAGCATCGACCGCTTTCGGGCGAATATACGCCAGCGCGCCGATCGGAGCGTTGATGTTCGCGGGGAAAACGGCGTTCGCGTCATTGTCAACGCGGATAATGCCTTTTGCGTTCAAAGCGCGCAAATAATCGGAATGACACCTGTCACCGATCGATTTGTTGTTGTAAGTTTTGAAACCCATTGTTTTAAACCTTTCACTTCTTGATTTCGGCGACGCCGTTCACGTCCGACGCCGTATAAACGACAAAGCCCGTGTCGACGGTGGCGTTTCCGCCAGCGACTTCAACGACGTTGCCCGACGTTCCGACGCCCAGCAATTCGGAAATCGAACCGCCTACATATTTGACGGCGGAAGACGCGCCCGTCGTTTTGGACGTGAAGACCAAGCCCGTTCCCTCGCTGTTGACGGCGCATTCCGCGTCAGCGGTCGTCTTGGCGGCGATAACGGCGGCAACGTCGGTCAAGCTTTCCGCGCCGGAAAAATCCATGCCCGTGTATTCTTTGTCCGCACCGTCAACGTTCAGCGTCAACGTACCCGCGTTTTCCGCTTTCCAATCGTCAGCGGCGGAAACCGTGATAAAGTTCAAAGAACCTGCGGTAGCCGCTCCTGCGGCGGAACCCGTGGAGATTTTGCCCGTGGTCGGATCGACCAGAACCTTGTCGCCTTCCGCGGCGTCGCCCGTCTGGGCGAGCATAAAGCCGTCTTCATAGACGGAGACTTCTTCGCCCTCGTTGATCGTCATTGTATTGTCGCCCGTCAAATTCGCCTGATAGCGGTCGAAAATGACGAAACCGACGGGGGCAGTACCCGCAACCGCCGTACCTTTGACTTTGCCGTCAGTTCCCGCAAAAGCGAAACCGCCAGCTTTCAAATCGTGACCCTCGACAATGTGGGGCGTATGGACGGCGGGCAGATCGCGGGACAACGTACCCGCGCGACCGATCGGCTGTTTCTGATAAACCTGATTTTGAAACATTTGTTTTGCTCCTGTTTGTTAAACTTCGCGTTCGACGGCTTCGGAATCCGAAACAATCGACGGCTTGAAAGAATTGTCAACGCGGACGGATTTCAGCGTTTCGACAACGGCTTTCATTTCTTCAACGGATCTGTTTTCGGCGCGAATGCCGCGTTCCGTCAAAGCGTGGGCGTAAATTTCAGCGGCGGACATACCCAAACCGTTAAAATCGCCCGTCAGACCGCGCACGTCATCATAAGCCTGACGCGCCGCTTTCTGATTTTCAGCGATCGTTTTCAAAACCGCCGCGTTCGCCGCTTTGATTTTTTCGCCTACGTCTTCACCGTCTTCTTTGTCGGCTTCGGGCGCGGGCTTGTCTTCGCCGTCTTCGTTCTTGGATTTCCAAGGACAACCGTTGTCAGCCGTTCCCGCTTCCGATTTGTCGTAAGACAGTTTTTCCGCCATACCGATAACGGCGCGGATATCTTCGTCGGACAATCCCTTGTCTTTCAACAATCCGCCGATTTGGTCGATAACGGCGCGCTTGTCGATTTCGCCTTCGGCGTTGTCGGTAATCGCGCCCGTGTTGGCATGCGCGTCCTCTTGCTGTTCCTGTGCAAAAAACTGCTCCAAGTCAATTTTTTTGCCATTGACCAACAAGGCAACTTCATTACTCGTTTTTGTCATAAGTCCACCTTTACTGTTGTACACTCGAACATCAGAACCACAACGCCCGTTTTCAACAAGTGCAACGTGATTCCCAATTATATCGACGGCGACAAAATCAGCCTTGCCCGTTTCGTCGGGTAAAAGGTTGTGTTCATAGCTCGCCGATAATTCCTCGACGCCATTCGATAAATGGCGCAAAATCTCTTTGCCCGTGAATTTCAACGGGACGTATAATTTGCCGTCTACGACTTCCGCTTTTTCTCCGGTCGTTCCCTCTTGGTATTCTTTCGGATCGGCGTCGGCATTGTTTCGCGCGTCGCCAGAAAGCCATTTATGCCCGTCCACCAACGGCAACAGGCAAAACGACGGCGCGGCTTTTTCCAGCTCTTCAATCGGAATACGGACGGTATAAACCTTGTCGGGTTCCACCATTTTTCCCGCGATTTCGCGCGGCTGACGGTCGCCAAGCAATTCAAAGCCCATGTATTCCAGCGGCTCGGTATTCAAAATCGGAGATTTTTCAACGGTCAGATAACCGTTTGTGTCGTAATGACGCAAGGACGGCGCGTTGTTAATCCTGCTTTTTTGACTAATAATCATTCCCTAACAATCCTGTAACATTCGTCAGAGGAAGACCATTTAGCCTGATAGCCGTCCATTATGAAAACAGATAACGCCGTACATCGGCAGTTCACGCGCTCGGCGGGCAAACCCCTATGCCCGTAACTGTCGATAATCGGGTAGCGGTCTTTTTCACCGTATCGGTAAATCTTGCCGTCAAGCTGTTTATGCCCGCCATAACCAGTACTCACGCGCTCGTCTTTACTGGTCGACCATTCAAAATATTCCGCCCCTGCTTCCCGCTGCATAAAAATGTTTATCGCTTCGGACGCCTTGGCGGTCTGGTCGCGGGCTATGCGCTTGATACGCCGTTCCGCTATTCCCGACTCGGTTTTGAGATTGGACTCGATATCCGCCCAACCTCTACCCGTCGTCATTGCATTGTACACGATATTTTCAACTCTATCAATCGTTTCTTGCGCCGTTTTTTTTAGCAAATTAACATTCCATTGAACAATCGCGCGGGTGATTTCGTCGTATTTGGAAACATTGAACTGAATCGCCCCCGCCCCGTAAAATCGGGACAACGCCGCTTCGGTGTCCTTTTTTGACGATTTCGTCACTTTTCGGACGTATCGGAAAACGATCTTTTCCGCCGCGTCTTTGAACAAATCCAGCTGGCGGGAACGCAAGGACTGAAACACTCGCGCGACTCTTGACGGGCTTTTCTTTGCATTGGAAACGGCGGCGTTTTCCGAATAAATCGCGTCATAGCTTTCCCGAACTTCACGGACGGCGCGCCGAAAGAAAGCCTGCAACAGGTTATTCGCCGACTTCCTGTAATAAATATCCGCCGCCTTGTTCTTTCCGATCGGTTGCATAACGGCGTAACCCCCGAACGCTTTGGCGCGGGAGTTATACCATTTCGCCTTTTTATTCGTCATTTCCGACATCTGCCCACGTTTCCCCGTTGTCCGTTGAAACCCGCAAAACGTAATTGTCAATCGAGTAGATCGGATCGTTAGCCGAATTTGAAGATTTCATTTTTTCATTTTCGCTGTTTGCGTCTTCTTCATCATTATGGGATAAGTCGATAAATCCGAACGAATGACCTTTGAACGGGTGTTTGTCAATGTAGAATCCGCCCATTCCCGCGTATTTGTCTTTGATTTCTTCGATCTTCTTTTCCAGAATCCAAGTGGGAATATTCCCGTTCGGCTGAATAACGGATTTCGGGATAAAGATTCGGTGACGGCGATTTTTTTCTACATTGTAAAAATCCAAATCCAAATCATACCCGTAAGCCTTATCGGATTCCCAATCCGCTTTGGCAGGACGTTCAACACCTCTTTCCCGATCAGCCTTTTTCTTTTCCTGCCGCGCCTGTTTCTCGGAATCCGTTTCCGCTTCTTCATACGCCTTTTGTCCCGCCGCCGTCAGCGTCCCGTCTTCACGCAACCAGCGTTTTTGAACCCAAAATGTTTTGTCGCCTTTTCGCAACAAAGCCGCTTTCGCCGTCGTTCGTTCAACTGTGTAATCGCCCGCGCGCTTTTGTGTTTCTTCAACGTCTTTTTGAGCGCGCACCTCTTCTCTGCGCTTGTCAACATAACTGATCCGCTTTTCCTCATCACTCCAAGAATCGGGATAAGCGGAAGGATCAAAGCCTTTTATCAAATTTTCATACGAAAGCGGATTGTCCTTTTTTTCCTTTGTTTTTACGTCCGATTCCGCTTCCCGCTCTTGTGGTGCTTTGTCTGTTTTTTTCAACCGTCCTTTGTCAGACAAGAACCGTTCGACGGCTTCTTTTTTCGTTTCGCCGTCTTTCAGAGGAACTTTTGATTTTTTCATCGTGATGAAAGTGTCTGGATTGTCAATCCAGATATTCTGGCTTTTTAAACCTTCGGTTGCCGTTTCGCTAGGGATTTGTCCCATAGCGTCCGCCGTCAACTCGCCATTCGGTTGCATTTCAGCGTCAAAATCGGATTCGTCGAATCGTTCGGCGTCAAATTCAACAGAGTCGATTTGCAGATTGTCGTCTTTCCGCAGCCAGTCAAAGACGTTTTCAGCGTTTCCGCCCACTTCGATAAGGGCTTTCGCAACTTCCAGATTTGCCTTGTTGATTTCCGCCCGTTCGGCTTCCGTCGGCGTTTCAAGCAAATTGAAAACGTAATGGATTTCCTGAAACGCGCCATCGCTGATTTGTCCGGCAATAATGCCTAAAACGGTTTCCCACTGTTCACGGACGCTTTCCCTGATCGAATTGACTCGGTCGTACCAAGAGCGGCGGTCGCCCTCGCCCGTCGCGTTCATTCCCTTTGCGGTCGTTCCCAGCAGTTCGGTTAAAGGAATACCCGTTTTCGCCGCGACGACTTCATACAGAAATTCGGTTGTTTCAGAAAATCCCGTTAAAGCCGTCGTTTGTTGGAGTACGTCTTCGGTCGTTTTCAGCGGCGTGAACATATGATTGTCCTGCATTTTGGACATCACTTCCAAGCGCGCGCGGAAATCCCGAATCGCTCCCGTCTGATAAGAGTTATCGTCTGTTTTCAAGAAAAGGAAACGGCAACGATTGATAAGGTTTGCCAGCCCTTGCGTCGCCAGATTGCTGTTCGCGATATCCTGTTTGATCAGGTTGGTGAGCGGCGTACCGAAATACATGCAGAGCGGCTTCAACAACAGTTCGGGGACGTTCGCTTCGAATTTCAGGAACCGTGACGCGTGAACCGCGCCCAGTCCGACAACGTACCAAACCGACGGATTCATATAATCCGATTTCGCAGGCTCTGACGTGTTGACGCTGATCGCCGTAACATTGATCGGGTCGATATGCACAAAGTCGGTGATATCGTTCATATTTCGGCTTTTCAAATCAAGCGGCTCCGTCAGATCGGCGTCGTTCGTTTGCAGATAGAGCAAACACCCGCCGACGGCGTACATTGACCTGATCGCTTTGACAAACTTCCGCGTCAGCTTCTTCTTTTCCGCCGCGTCAAGGATTTTGTCCGCTTCATCTTTATCCTTGTTTGCGATTTTTCCGCCTTTGGAAAACGGCGTTTCGGAAAGGATCGTAAGCACTTTCGCCATAAGCGGGTCTTGCGCTTGCAACATGCAGTCGTAGTAGTTCACGGACTGAAACAGGTAATAGGACAACTGCGCCGTTGAAAATCCCGCATTGACCGACTGCGGGACGTTTATCCATTGATTTGACGATCTGGCGCGGGAAGTTATGGCGGACACGGCGAAAGCCCCCCACGCTTCGTTTTTGACGACTTGCTTATCGTTGTACGCTCTGACGGTCGTCATTCCGTAATCGTCGGCGTTTCCTTGCAGTCGAATTGTCGCGTTTGTTTCAGGCGTTTTGAAAACACCCGCCAAGAACCGCTCGGCATCATCAAAAGAAACGGCTTCATCGTTCATCAGTACGCTTTCCCAACTGACGAAAGGCTTTTTTTCTTCTTTCTTTTTCCGCTTAAAAATTTTCATAGAGCACCTTTTCCCAATCGACGATCGACGCCTTGCGCGCCGTCTTCAAACCATAAATAAACGCATCGACGTAATCGTCTTTTTCGTCCTGATTCCCGCCCGTGAACGCTTCGCATTGTCGCAAAAAATCATTCACCCATGGCGCGCTCTCGGGAATATGGACAAGACCGTTTTCAACGTCCGACTCGACTTCCAGCCACCTTGTGAATTTATCAGATACAACGTCCTTTTTCAACTGGGCGTTTTTCACCGTCGGATAAAGCTCTTGTATCGGCAGACCGTCCTCTTTCAACTGTTGGATCAGCGATATGCCGCTTGCCTTGTTTTCGATATAAACGCAAGACAGATTCGGCGTCCGCTCTTTCGCTTGCAGGTAAAAGGATTTTAGATCGCGCCGCAAATTCGGAAACGTGACCTGTTTCCAGTATCCGTTAAGAACATATACCTTTCCGCCGGACACGCCGAAATGCAGAAACGCGCTTCCGTCCGCCTTTTTCTTTTCGGAAAACGCCGTATCCGCCGTGATGAAAGAGTAGGCGAAAGAGGACGGGAAAGAGGTAACGCGGTTGAATTTGTTTGTATGGATCAGATTCCCGCCGTCGACAATCGGGTTTTGCTGATACAACGCCGACCATTCCGCCGCGGACATCGTCGCTTTCATTTCAAGCAACTGGTCGATCGGGTGCAGGGACGGGACAAGCGCGCGCCCGTCGTCGTCAATCGCTTTGAACGTCAGGACTTTAAGCCGCTCGTTGCCCTTGTTCTTGGCTTTCAGATACCCGACAAGGTCGTTTATATGCCAGCGGGTCATCATAATCAGCTGACCGCTTTTTGCAGACAGACGGGTTGAAAAGACGGTGTTATACCAGCTTTCGATAAACGCCCGCGTCGTCGGGGAACGGGCTTCCTGCATATTCTTCACGGGGTCGTCAATGATGCCGATATCGACGGATTTACCCGTAAGCGCGCCGCCTACGCCCGTCGCGAAATATCGCCCTTTATGCCCGACGATTTCAAACATTTCACTGTTTCGCGTTGCTTGGCTGTCCTGAAATGCGTATTTTTTCGCATACAAAGCGGATTCGGGGAATATCGCCCGATATTCAGGGGAAAGCATGATCTGCTGAACATCTCGGTTAATCATTGTTGCCAGATCGGACGAGTAAGAACAGGCGGCGATTCGGTAGTCCGGATTACGCCCAAGAGCAAAGGCGGGAAACAGGCGGGAAACAAGCGTTGTCTTTCCGTGCTGTGCGGGTGCTTCTACGATCAGGATCGGACGGCGGGATTCGGATACGTCAGCAATGAATTGATTTAAGGTATCGGCTACCTGATTTGAGAAAGCGGAAAAGTGAAAGTTCGGGAAAGCCGCTTTGATGAAGTAGCGAAAATCCCGCCGCGCCAGTTCGTTCAGGATTTCACTTTTCGCCAGCGTTATCATCGGCAACACCCGCCGCTTTTGCCATTTCGATCAGTGTCGCCGTGTCCACCTTGGACAGGTCGTTTTTCGGGACGTCGTTCCCTAAGGTGTCCGTCTGGGCGACTCTGGCTACGGGTTTCTGTCCCGCCGTGTCGCGCAAGAACTCCAAGAACTTCACCAAATCCGTAAGCTTCGCTTGATTGCCGAAACAAAGCTGTTCCGCTTTTTCAATCAGGCTTTCCTGTACGGTCTTTCCGTTTGAAAGCTTTTCATTCAGGCGTGCTTCGATAACTTCGCGCATCGCTTTGCGCTCGCGTCTGCTCTGGGCGGATTTAATACCGCCGATACGTCCTACGATTTTTGCTTTTTCGGAAGTCAGCGGCGGAAGTTTGACGCGCGGGCGTGTCTTGTATCGCCACTTTTCACCGTCAAAAACAACGTCGTAATCCTTTTTTTCGGGTAACGGCTCTAAAAACGTGTGAAAAGGCGGCAAATCAGACTCCGATTCGCATTTCCGCGCCCCGTTCCATTTCCCTGTTTTTTTGTCGTATGAATAAGCTATAAACATACCGCGACTCCGTTATTTTCCGCCGTTTATTATAACAGAAAACAGATATTTTTCAAGCAAAAGAAAACCCGCCGGAAAAAGAACAAACCGGCGGGCTTTCGTTTCTAAGAAAGGGAAAGAAACAATACCTGTATAATCCCTTTCCCGTAGGGAGTCAATCTTTTCTTTCTTCGATTCCCGTTATTTCCGCTCCGCAAGCGGCATATCCCGCAATATCGACCCACGAATCTTCGTGTTTCGGATTTCCTTTAAGACGCGCCGTTTTGAACAAAATCATCATCACGGCGACATCGGCGGCGGTCAGTTCAACGTCGAGATACGCCGACCAAGCTTTTGCGATTCGTTCAAACGTTCCGTTCGGGTTTCCGTGCGCCTGTTCACGACTTCCGCATACTGTTTCAGCGGCTTTCTGTAAAAGTTCTTCGCGTGTCATTAGTGATGATAGCTCCCGTCAGCTTGTTTTTTCCAATCGCCACGCCGAGTCCGTTCCTTGTTCACTTCCATTTTCGCGACAATGGCGTCGTACATTTTGGCGTTACAGTGATGCCACACAATCATCTTGCAGATGAACATACCGATAGCCGCGCCAAAGCGAAACCACAGAGCGGCGGCGACGATAAAGCAGTCAGCCAGTTCCGTGATTTGCTTTTCGGGATTGTCTGTTTTCGCTTCTGCCAACCATTCGTTAAATTCTTCATCGAGCTTCAAAAGCTGTCCCGTCTTGTCAGCGTCTTTGAACGTGACCGCATGCCAATCGGCGATTTCTTTTGCCAAGTCGTAAAATTCTTCTAACCTCATTTCAAGTCGTCTTTCATCTTGTAAGCTTTAATTTCGCAAAAATCATACCGCTGTTTTTGACACAACTGGTTCACGACCCGATTATCTGCCGTATCGCAAGCAACGACAACCCCACAAAAAATTCCAAGAACAGCCGCGGCAATCGTCATCACAGCCGTACCGAACAGGTCTTTATCCATTTTCATTCCCTTTCAGCCGTAATCAAATCACCATACGGCAGTTCTGTTTTAATCCAAGCGCAAAAGTCGCGCCATTGTTTGAGCTTATGTTCACGCCGCTGGAAATACATATTCCGCAAACACTTTGCGTTCACGTTCAAAAGCCGCGTCTGCAAGTACCCGTCGGGCAAATTGTTCACAATCACCTTTTCAAGAAACTGTTTCCGATCAGCCGTGACAATCGGGGAACCGTATTCCCTGATTGCGTCATTGAGCGCGTCCAAAGTGCTTTGAAAAACGGGGTATTCAAACATTTCTTGCGTCAGTCCGTTTTTCCAGCTTTTGTGCATGGTACTTTCGGACGACTTTGAGATTCCGACTCGATAGGTGTCGGCTTGTTTCCACCAGAACAACGGAGCTTGCACCAGAATCCAGTATTGGATTTGTTCAAGAAATTTGTTGTGTCCGCCGTCCTTGGGCGCGAGTTTAGCCGCCAATCGTTCAACATCGCTATAATTAGTTTTGAAATTATCGAACGACGTTTTTCCGAATGACAACATCATTCCATAGACAGCCGTTTCGTATCCGGCGCAGTGTAAAAATTTATATCTCATTTTTCCCTTTTCCCTTTCAATTAGTCCGTTTAATCGCCGCCGCCGTCAGATTTTCGATCTTCAAAAGCATTTCGGCGTCCTTTTCCTCGGCGATTCTCAATCGGTCGTCTGACGGAGCGTTGTAATGTTCTTTGAACTTGTCCTGAATGCGCCGAATCGTCCAGTCCGCTTTTTCGTTAATGAAAACGCCGTCCTTTCGGCATGCGCCCCAAAGAGCCGTTAAACCACCCAGAGCGGATAACGCGGCAACTTCCGACGCCGTCAGCGAATCGTTGAACTCCTTGATCGCCTGTTTTGTGTTGTAATCGCTGTTCACCAGTTCCATAACTTTGTCTTGGAACGCCTGACGCGCGATGAGAAAAGCCGAGTCGCCGCTTTTCTTTTCCGCTTTCTTCTTTCGAGCCGTCCAAAGCGAAATATCGGGCATTTTGCCGTAAAAATTTTCGTTCAAAACCACGTCCTTTGTGATTGCCGTAAATTCCTCGTCAGTGAACTCGTCCTTTACGATATCATACAGGAACGCCAGACATTCCTTGTCGGTAGGGGAAAACCCCTTTGCGACGCACGCCCCGATAAAATTCCGCCGAAAACAATCTTTTGTAAGCATTTCTTTCCTTTCTTCAAAAATCCCAAACTTCCGCGACCTGATCCATTACGGACGGCTTCTTTACGCCGCTCCCGCCGTTCCGCTTCTCCCACGTCCTGACCGCCGCTTTCCAGTCTTTCATTGGCTCTTTCCCGATGCGCCAGCCTTTCGATTCGTAAAAATCGAAAAATTCCTCCGGATCAACGGCGTTCCCGCGTTCCCGACAATAAGCGGAAACCTCTTCAACAGACGGCTTGATAAAACGCCCTTTCTTTTTTGTTTTTTCATCTTGATTTTCATCTTGATTTTCAAGTTGAAAATCATCTTGCTTTTCAAGATGATTATTTTTTGGCTTTTTTCCGCTGTTTTTGCGACTTCCGCCCCATTTTGAAAAATCTCTAACATCAACCAGAGTTGACAGATATTCATCAATCAAAGAGTCGCCCGTCGGTTCAAATCTCTGTGTTTTGATAAGGGACAACAAATTTTCATCAGAAACGCCCAAACGAATAAGCGTGTCCAATTTCCGCTTATCGATAACGATTTTTACGTTTGTTTGATATTGCATTTTTTCCCTTTAAGGCACAGAACGTCGGGCGCGACCCCGTAAGGTTTGCCTTGTACTACAAAACGCCGTTCTGCATAAAAAAGGATTTTCCGTACAAGTTTTTTCGCACCCTCTATAAAACACCCGCTTTTCCCGATTGTCCAGAAAAAAAGCTTTCTGCCATACATTTTTTTACACAAAACCGATTCTGACAATATCGGGGAATATAACTTATGACACCACCTCACGCATAAGCTATTTGATTGATCCACTTAAACCTGACAAGATTTTCGTCGCTTTGTTATCAGCGCGGATTTTTCGGTATCCGTCGGGACTTCTCCCTTACCTCCCGTCATTTGCGTTTTAAGCTGTTTCAACATAAGGCTTGTCAACCCGATATTCTCTCCATTCCCCGCGCGACCGATAAACTGATCGCCAAGAGAGTGCGACACCTCAAAATTTGTTTTCCGCTATTTAGAGGATTGCGGTTGTCTTGTTTTTGGCGGAAAGGCAAACAAGCCAAAGAAAACCTTTTCGCAATCAGTTCTTTCGCTTGATTCTGAAAAAGTGGATAATTTCAGACAAAACTGTTTGCGTTTCAGCTGTTTGAATAAATTAAAAAGGGCGGGTTAAACAGCTTAAAAAAAACCTGCAAGGTAGCTACTCCCTGCATTTTTTCGCCCTTTCTTTCAGAAAAGACGCGCTTTTCGATTTTTGCAAGAAAAAAATGAAACGGACGCAAAAAAAAACGGCGGGGAGTTCCCCACCGCTCTTTTACAGCTCCGATTCGCACCATTTCACGGCGTCATCGACAGACCGCCAAATCAGGTAATTGAACCCCAGCGACTCGACGCGCCGCTGAAATTCTTTCTGTTCGTCGGACTGCCGCCCCTTTTCTGTCTTCACCTCGACAAAGAGCGCGTTTCCGATCGGCAACAGGATTTCCAAGTCGGCGACGCCGGCATTCGCTCCCTCCGCTTTAAGCTTCGCTCCGGTGACGGCATCGCGCCGCCCCCCGTTCGGAATGGCGAAAACCTCAAAGCCGCGGAGTCGCAAATATCGGACAATCGCCACCTGTATGTTGTGTTCCTCTTGCCGCATCGGTCAAATCCCCAGCGCGCGCCGGTACTGTTCAACAACGTATTCTTGCGACTCGCGTTCCTGATCGTCCATTTTGCGGATTTTCAGCAGTTCCTTAATCGCCTTTACGTCGAATTTCGCCGCTTTGGCTTCTTCAAAGATTTCTTTGATATCGTTTTGCAGGACTTTCTTTTCTTCTTCGAGATGTTCGATCCGTTCCAGATAGGACAAGAGCCGATTCGCGTCAACGCCGTTCACGATTTCCAATCCGTTCGCTTTATCCGCTTCTTTGATAAATTCCGCCGAGTCTTTTGTGTCAGTCATTTTTTTCACCTTTCAACATTTTTTTGAAAACGAAAAATTCGTCTTTTTTCAACAGTTTTGCGATTTTCCGAATCGACTTCGGAATCGCGATTCCCTCGTTGCACCAACGCCACGCCTGCGCGTCCGTGATACCGATCTGATCGGCAAGCTCCTTATACGACAATCTGTTTTTTTGCCGATATGCTTCTAAAAGATTCATATTGTCACCTCCTTTTTCCTTGATAGGTATACTTTTAAAAAAAAGAAACAAAAAAATACATTTTTTGTAAAAAAAATCTTGACGGCGGTCGCGGTATGTTGTAAAAATGGATTTGTAAGGACGGGAACGGACTTACAAGCCACCCCGCAGACCGGCGGCTAAACGGGCAGGGGAACGGAACGCTGAAAAAGCGAGGTTTTAGCCTACGGTTGCGCGGTCGGCTTCGGTCGGTGTCGGCAAGGGAAAAAATAAAACGCTGGCGGTCGCCGGATTGGGTGAAAATCCCGTGATGTCAAAAATTTTGAAAGGGGCGAGAGATTGCCCCTTTTATAATTTCTGGCAAAGGAGAAAGAAAATGAAAGAAAGAATGTTGAAAATAAAAATCGCCGATTTGCCGACTACGGGCAACCTCTGCGGTCTGATCCGTCAGCTGGCGGGCGTGAGCGGTCAAAAATACCGCGACGCGCATCGTTGCCGCGCTAATGCGGCGGAGGGCGACAACGTCGATCTGAACCCCGCGAATCGTCATATTGATGAACAACGCGCGGCGGTGGAAGCCTTCCGCGCGAAGTACGGTCAAATGACCGTCGGCGAATATTTGGCTCTTAAAAATTAAGAGGGAGAAAGGAAATGGCTAGTTTGAATTCTTACGAGAACAGAATCGTCAAAAATTATTTGGCAAACGGCGGGAAACGCCAGCGCGTTTTTATGTACGATTTTGTCCCAAACGGGGACGGGACGTATTCAAAACGTCGCTGCGGATCGCGAGTCGAAAACAACATTGAGCTGTATTATCGGCTCACTCATGAAATCGACCAATGAATCTGGTTGATTATCTCGTCGATCAGCTCGACGGCGTCGCCCGGTCTTTGAAGAATTTTAAAGACCTTTCCGATTACGAGAGGTCTTATAAAATCGGGGAGCTCACCTATCTTGTTGGTGAGCTGAAAAAGGAAATCAAAAAATGAAAGAAATGTTTTTTGCTGGTCTATGCGGCGTCTTGTTGACGTTCGCGCTGGTGTTCAGCGTCGACGCCGAAGTCGCCCGCATTGATCGGGCGAACGGAATCGCGCCGCGTGATTGCGTGTTTAAAACGAACTGCTGGAAAGGGGATTTGACATGACGGCAGAAAAAAAAGCGATTGACGTTCTGGGCGAAATCCAGAGCGAATTAAAAGCCCCGAAAGGGCAATACAACAAATTCGGGGGATACGCCTACCGTTCCTGCGAGGACATTTTGGAAGCGGTCAAACCGCTTTTGAAGAAAGCGGGGGCGGCGTTGACGATTTCCGATTCGGTCAATTTGTGCGGGGATCGTGTTTATGTCGGGGCGGTCGTTCGTTTTCATTTCGGCGGAGAAGTGATCGAAACACACGCTTTCGCCCGTGAACCCTTGGAAAAGAAAGGAATGGATTCCAGTCAAATCACGGGCGCGGCGTCGTCATACGCGCGAAAATATGCCTTGAACGGTATGTTCTGCATCGACGATACCAAAGACGCCGATGCGACAAACACGGGCGACTTTCAGAAAAAACAAACCGCCCCCGCCCCTGCCGCAAAACCCGCGCAAACGGCAAAAAAAGAACCGACTTTGAAAGAGCGGTTCGATCGTTGCAAAAATTATTTTGCCCAAGCACCCGACGGATCGATTTTGATTAACGCCCCCGCGAACGAAAAACTGGTTAAAGGCGCGAACGAAATCATCAGCGAGCTGAAACAGGCGGGCAGAACGAACGAAGCCGTCGAGTTGGAAAAGCTGATCAATTCGAAGTTGAAAAAGGGAGAATGAAATGGCGTATATGGAAAAGGACGTGGCGGACTTATTGTCCGCAATGGACGCGAGCTTTGACGAGGAAACGGGCGACTGGCGCGAATGCGACGAACTGGCGTTTCAGCAGTTGGCTGACGAATGCGTCCGTCCGAAGTTGGAACGGATGCAGAAAGCCCGCGTTGCGCTGGCGGGCGATATCGCCGCCGTTGATGCCGAAATCAAACGGCTTCAAGAAAGAAAGAAATCGTTGCAGAGAAACGACGACCGCTTGGCGAATCGTATTCTTTTCGGCTTAAACGCCGTCTATGACGGAAAGCTGAAAACGCCGTTGTTCACGTTTTCCCGCCGCCTGTCGGAGCGTCTGATCGTTGACGACGAAAAAGCCGTTCCGCCCGAATTTTTGAAAACGAAAACCGAGGTCGACAAGGCGGCATTGAAAAAGCACATCAAGGAAACGGGCGAAATTTTCAACGGCGTTCACTTTGAAGAAACGGAAAGTCTTTCCGTCCGATGAGAATTTATTTTCATCAGAACGCCACCGCCGCCGATGTTGAACAGCGGCTTTTAAAGCCGTTTTACGCAATGTTGACGGCGGCGAAAAACGGCGTGGACGTGGAATTGTCAGAACATAAACACCGACGTTCAACGGCGCAGAACGCTTTTTACTGGTCGAATATGACCGATGTTGCGGTCGTTTTGAACGAAGCGGGTTGCGGATACGGGGAATACAGAATCCCGTACACGGCGGAAGTTGTCCACGAAATCAATAAAACGATTTTCGGGCAAAAAACGACAACAAAAATGGCGGTTGCGGAATTTTCCGCATATATGACCGCCGTCTTTGATTTTTGGATTGAACGGACAAGAGGTTTTTTCGTTCCGAAAGAATCGGCGGAAAGCTACCTAGACCGTTCCGGATATTTGAAAGGAGAATAAAAAATGGCGGGATTAAATCGCGCGATGATTATCGGGAACGTCGGAAACGCGCCCGAAATCAGGACGGCGGCGGACGGACGCAAAGTCGCCACTTTTTCGCTGGCGACGTCCGAGTCTTGGAAAGACAAGGAAACGGGCGAAAAGAAAGAAGCGACAGATTGGCACCGCGTCGTTTGTTTCAATCAGAACCTTTGCGGCGTGATTGAACAATACGTCAAGAAAGGATCAAAGTTGTACGTCGAAGGTCAGATGAAGACTCGGAAATGGACGGACAACAGCGGCATTGAACGCTATACGACCGAAGTCGTCTTGTCGGCGTTCCGCGGCGAAATTCAGTTACTGGACAGCAAAGGTAACGGTGGATCGTATCCGCCTGCTGCGGAAGCGTCCGACTATGACGACAAAACGACGGGCGCGGCATACGCTCCGTCTAATGCGCCGGGATTTGACGACCAAGTCCCTTTTGATTGAAGCCGTATAGGCGCGGCTTAAAATAAAGCCTTGATAATTTGATAAAAGATGATATACCTGTAAAAGGTATATCATCGAGCGAGGGACTTATGGCAAGTCCTTAAAGGTAAGGAAAATCCTAATTATAAAACGGGTTATTGTGCAAATCGTTTAAATCAATCGTTCGCCGCCGCAGAACGGGCAAGGTTTAAGAGGTTCAGTCATCGCAACCGCACCCTTTCTTTTTTTTGTTCTTAACAACCGCAATCACACCGCCGACAAGGGCGGACAAACCCAAAAATTCAAGCATTTTCTTTTTATAACACATGCATAATTTTACGCATGTTCCAGACGGAGAACATACTCGAAAAAAGAATTCAGTTAATCTCAAAAACAGGGTGTTTGCGGAATAAAAGAATACGCAAAACGGGCTTCGTAACCCGCAGTGAGTCGCCCTGTCTAACAGGTTGTCGCTGAATATGGGGAATAAAGCGACGTTGCCCGTGTGAAATTGGAAATAAGCACGGGATAACAAAATAGTACCGACCTGCCCTTTTGGACGGCGTCGAATATCAAATAAGACGCGACCGCCCGACAAGCCGAGAAACGAGTCGGGGCAACGGTTGAATGTTGTACAAGCGTCCTACATTGGGGATTTTGCCGAATATCGGGCGAATAAGGCAAAGCATTTTGGGAAGTGCAAACATGAAATCCCCGCCATTTTAAACGCCGATTTCCGCCGAATAAGCAAAAGCGAATAAGCGGAAAGCCGTCAGAAGCTTGTTGAGAGTCGGCGTTTTCTTTTTATAAGGGAAAAAGAATGGCGGAAAAAGACGAAAAGGACGCGGAAATCGCCCGTTTGCGCGACGCGTTAGATACGATCGTCGGATTGTTTGAAATTAACGGCGGTTTTTGGGCGGTTGCTGAAAAAATGCACGAAACGGCGAAACAAGCATTGAAGAAAGGAAAAGAAGAATGAAACATTTTAAACTTAGAACCGATTTAACGGCAGAATTTTTCGGAAAAACACTTTTTCGCATTGAAGCGACGCGCGATATCGAAAAATTAGGTGTCAAAAAAGGCGAATTGGGCGGCTTTGTTGAAAGCGAAGACAATTTGTCCGGCAACGCGTGGGTGTACGGCGACGCGCGGGTATCCGGCGACGCGCAGGTGTACGGCGACGCGCAGGTGTACGGCGACGCGCAGGTGTACGGCGACGCGCGGGTGTACGGCGACGCGCGGGTATCCGGCAACGCGCAGGTGTACGGCGACGCGCGGGTGTACGGCGACGCGCGGGTGTACGGCGACGCGTGGGTGTCCGGCAACGCGCAGGTGTACGGCGACGCGCAGGTGTACGGCGACGCGCGGGTGT
>ERZ1034855.151-NODE-151-length-38782-cov-31.678312_pt1 | contig 38782 bp, 61 predicted proteins | sample MGYA00520699_ERZ1034855 | MGnify/ENA primary metagenome ERZ1034855 (study PRJEB33766, sample SAMN09781730) | gut metagenome | biome: gut microbiome | host: Homo sapiens | place: Madagascar | study: EMG produced TPA metagenomics assembly of the PRJNA485056 data...
GTTCAGCGGTTGTACAAATTTGACAACTGCACCCGAACTACCCGCGACTACTTTGGAACGTAATTGCTATAGCTTTATGTTCCAAGGTTGTACAAATTTGACAACTGCACCCGAACTACCCGCGACTACTTTGGCACAGCTGAGTTATTTCTACATGTTCAAAGATTGCACAAAATTAAAAGTAAATACAACATCAGGTACCAAGATATTTACTTGCCCTGTGGATATACCTGATCTTGCCGTTAACAGTATGTTCGGCAATACAGGTGGCACATTTACAAGTACACCTGTTGCCGGTGAGACTTATTACTATACTATGTAAATCTCGCAAGGCAAGAAAAATAATCAGTACAGCACTAAATTTATAAAAGGAGTAATTTATCATGAAAGATTTTGTAATGTATATTTTGTGGACTCTCGGTATCGGTATCGTTTCTTGGCTTAGCGAACGCCTTATTAAGCTCATCAACACAAAAATTCAAAATGAAAAATTTGCCGGTTACCTCTCGACCGCTACTGCAGTCGTAGAGGATGCCGTCAAAGCTACCCAGCAAACTTTCGTTGATGACTTGAAAAAGACCGGTAAATTTAATGAAGAGGCTGCTAAAGAAGCTCTTTTGGAAGCGAAAACCAGAGCAATTGAAGGTTTGTCTCTTGAAACACGCCAATTCATTACTGAAAATATTGGCAGCCTTGATCAGTGGCTGACTACGACTATTCATTCCAAGCTGTTCGATATTAAAAAATAATACCGGAGGTTAATTATGAAAATTGATCTTACTAATCCGAATGGTATTCGCTGTTTAACGGAATCCAAATATTGTGGTGAAAATATTGATATTGTTCCTACACTTCAAGATAAAACGGTAACGCCTGCAGCGACCGCACAAACTGTTAAACCCGATGACGGATATGCCGGTCTTGGCACAGTAGAAGTAACTGCGGCAGCCCGCACGGCTATTAAAGCTATCGATTTGTCTTACGGGGATCAAAACGTCACGTATAATTCTACAGACGGCATCGGACTTACCGGCGCCGGTAAAGTGACTTATACTGATGATACGGTTGATGATATTACAAAGGACCTTGAAGTACCGCTCGTGGCAAAAGAAGGCCTAAAGGCCGATGCAAGTGCCGACAACAAAAAAGTAGAAATTAAGATTGACCCGGCACACTCAGTCTATATGGCAACGACACCGACTGCAACTTCTGCAGTTCCCGTTAAAAACGGTAATGCGTGGAGCGGCATCGCGGCGACACCTTCGGCGTCCGCTTCGAGCGTCGTTACGCGTGATGCAAACGGCCGAGCACAATTCGGAACTCCGGCTCTTGCTGGAGATGCCGCAACAAAGGCTTATGTTGATGAAAAAAGCTCAACAATCGGTAAAATTTCAGATACTGCGCAGGCTAATTTGAAGTCAATTTCGTATTGCGCAAATACAGATTTACCGGCCGCGCCCGATGCCAATACAGAATATGCTTTAACAGACTTTATTTCGTATGGAGATTTGGATACCGATTTACAATCCCGGATTGATACTACAGGCGCTCTGACCGGCACAATCGTTAATATTTCTACTCCGGAAAATGCAACCAACGGAACGTTGACAGAAAGCGAGCTTGCATCTTTGCAAGCGTCTGATAATGCTTCGATCATGCTCGATCATAAAAAGTATTATCTGGAAGGCAAGGGACATCAGGAAGGATATCTGACATATACACATTCCGGGTATGAGAACAACGTTCATATTCTGGAAAGTATTACCATTACCATCTCCACACGGGCTTGGGTTCTTAATACGAGTGACATATATAATATGGTTAAATTAACACAGGCTGCTTATAATTCCCTTGAAACGAAGGATGCTAACACTCTTTACCTGATTGTGGGGTGATTTCATGGCTATTGAAACCACAATATATTTCGGAAATACAAAAATAAATAAAGCGTATCTTGGAAGTCAAGAACTCGATAAAGTATATCTCGGAATGAGCGTTTTATATCAAACGCTCACCGAGTACACTCTTACTGAAAATCTTGGCAATGTATTAACAGTCGGCACGCATCCGGTAAAGATTTTACAAGGGCAAAGTCTGACTCTTAAATATCAGGCAGAAGAAAATTATCAACTTCCGGATAATGTTACCATTACAGGAGCAACCTCCAACTGGACAAAATCCACTGGGACGCTCGTTATTTCGAACCCGACAGGAAATGTGACAATCACTATCGCAGCGATCCGCATCACCTATACCATTACGGAGAACCTGTCCAATGTAACAAAAAGCGGGACGCATCCTACGTTTATTGCTGCCGGTCAGACGCTGGTGTTAACCTATACGGCTGATACCGGTTACTCGTTGCCGGAGAGTATAACGGTTACCGGAGCAACGAGTGATTGGAAACCTGCTACGGGGACGCTTACGTTAACGAATGCAACGGCAGCTGTCACAATTACAATTGCCGGCGTGTCAGCAGCTCCAAAACTTACAACCCCGACTAATTTGAGTGTAAAAGGTACTGAGCTATCTTTTGCTCCGGTGGAAAATGCGCAAACCTATGCAGTTGTAATAGACGGTGATGTAGCCGCCAGCAAGTTCAATCTTATTGCTGCGCATCCAAGTGCGTACTACGCATTAAATGAAAAATTAAACTTTACGTTGATCGAAAGCCTTCCCGGTAAAGAACTTGAGGTAAATATTAAATTCATATCGAGAGGCTTCTTGTGTAATAGTATTACTATTGTCGCATCAACTATGCAAGTAAAGTACAGTGGAATGGATGTATATATTACTACTTCGGGTACAGATGAAGGATGTTTTGATAATCAAGAATGGCGTTATCTTTCATTTTTGGAAGCACCATCAGGCGATCTGCTTACGTGGCTACAGGCAAATAGCGATGAAATCGATATTTCGTCCAATACAATATCCACATACCTTGATTCGTTTTTAACTTGGGAGGATCTTTCTGCCGGAGAACATTCGGTAGCTGTTATTGCAAATGCTGACGGATATCAAAGTAGTGATCTTTCATCAAGTGTATCTATTACAAAATCTTAATTAAGAAAGGAGGAATATAAATGCCAATTTCTTACAAAAATAAAATTTATACAACCCTTGGCACTCCGACGGCGTTGTCTGGAGATGTTGTGTCTGCCACAAACAGTGTCGGAGTCCCGGCTAAAGATTATACTGTTAAAGGCAAAACAATTGTCTGGAATCAGTTGTTTGATAAGAGCAAATTTAGTTTTGGCCAAACTTTTAATGGTATCACATCGGTTAATAATGGCGACGGATCATTTACTTTAAGCGGTACATCAACAGGGTATTATCAATATGTTTTGCTTAATCCAGTTAGCGTGTCGACGGAGTCTTCTCATAAATATCTTTTAAGAGGCTGTCCTTCTGGTGGACAATGGGGTAGAAAATGGGGGCTTAGCGGATTGAACACTGACGAATCAACTGATGTTGGCGACGGTGTGATTATCACGGGGGCAACTTCGATTTCTCCGATTATGTATGTATGGTCACCAGCAGGCGCTGTTTCTAATCTTGTTTTCAAACCTCAACTTTTTGATCTCACCCAAATGTTTGGTTCAGGAAACGAACCTGCAACCGTAGCTCAATTCCGCGCGATGTTCCCGGACGATTATTATCCGTATAACGCAGGTGAGTTGAAGACAATTGCACCGACAAATGTGGAGGCGAGTGGCGTTGAGAGATTCCAGATGTTGGACAAAAGTAAATATTCAGCAACTACAACGATCAACGGTGTTACGTTTACAAACAATGGAGACGGAACGATTACTTATAATGGAACGACTTCTACTGGGGTTGACTATATCTTACAATCTGGCTTGAAGGTTGTTGCTGGACATAAATATTTTTCATATGTTGGGGAAAACACGAATGATAAAATAAGTGTCCTTCTTTATGCAGAGCCAGATCCATACAACACATTTGATGACAGATTCCCGCACGCGGCGGGCGGTATATCAATAGCTTTAAAAAATTCCAATATGCTACATTATCAGCCAAAACCGCTGCAGAATATATCTTATTCTAATTTTATTCTCAAACCTCAGCTATTTGATCTCACCCAGATGTTCGGTGCAGGTAACGAACCTGCAACTCCTGCTGAGTTTTGGCAAAAAGTTCCTGAAAAACTTTACGGATACAATCCAAGCGCTTATAGAGCCGCAAACATACCCTCTTCGAAATATTTCCCTGATGGGATGAGAAGTGCAGGCTCCGCATATGATGAAATTAACTTTTTATCACAAAAGGCGATTAAGAGGATTGGCGCCGTTGATATGGGGAATTTGAATTGGGGTAGCAATACTGGACAATTTCCATCACACTCATTTTACAGCCCTATTCTTGCTGATGCAAAAGGCAGAACAACCAATATTATTTCAAATGGCAAATTTTACAATTTATATATCGATAATGATGGAAGAATAATTGCCATTACTGAGAGCGACAAAGAATATGATTCTTCAGAGGCTTTCAAAGCTGCAATGTCTGGTGTTATGCTCTATTATGAACTCGCAACTCCTGTCGAAACAACAATCACACCTCCGCTTCAAGCACTTTCCACTTACAAAGGTTTTAACTCCTTTTCTGCTCCAAACTCGCTGACGCAGAACGGGCCGCTGTCGGTGACATATTATGCCGAAGGCGGAAACAATCCCGAGAGTGGCTGGCTGACGAGTTATAAGAGAAAACTCTATATGGGGAAGAATATTGAATGGAATCAGCTGTTTACAAATTCAAGAACAATCGCCGGTACGATAACTATTCAAAATCAAAATGGAATTATAACTATAAATGGAACTTCCGATACATATTACATTAATTTTGATGATTTATCTGATGCAATGAATCAAACTCATAGTTATTTACTCTATCTAAAAATTTTGAACAACCCAGATAATCTGTCGTTTTATTATGGGTGGCTCAATCGCGGTTATATACGCACAGAGGCCATATCAGCTGGAGAAACTTGTCGTATTATTGTTCAATCAGACAACTATATCTCATTAAGCAAAACTACTGGCGTATCTGGTTTTACAGCTGGAACCGTCTTTAATAATGTAAAAATAGCCGTGATGGTTATGGATCTCACCCAGATGTTTGGCGCAGGTAACGAACCGACAACTGTAGCTGAATTTTGGTCTTATTTCGACCACAAGCTTTACCCGTATAACCCCGGCGAAACACAACCGCTGTTCAAGATTTCGAGAAAGAGCCAATGGAAGGAAAAGTAAATTATGGATATTAAACTCACTTCAAAATCTAAAACATTATCTACTGAGCACACCTATGTGCCGGAAGATATTACTGTTACTGCCGAATTGCAGGATAAAGATGTAACGCCTATAAGTACTCCGCAGACTGTCACTGCCGAGCCCGGATATGCCGGACTCGGCGAGGTCAGAATTGCCGGAGTTCCGAATTGCATTGAACAAATCATCCGCGAAGCTACTAACGACGCAAAGTCTGTCAGCTATAACACTGCATCGGGAGCAACTATTGAATACCCAACCAAGGTCGTTATTTATAAAGACTCAACTATGGGAGAAATCAAAACAGCAGGCTGGCCCACGCAATTAAGTTTGCCAATCCTTCCCGGCAAATATGTGTCTATGGAGACTAATGCCGACAATGATGCTCTTGAAGTTAAAGTTGATGACACAGCACTGGCGTTGGATTTTTATAAAGTCAACAAAACATCCACTCGGTCTGTCCCCGCGTACTCTCCTACAAAAGGAATAATTGACATACCATGTAGTTTTTCTAATATTAGAAATTCACTTGTTCAGAGAGGGCTAAATGGAGAAGCAAACTTTAATTGGATACTGACAAATGAATGGAAAAAATCGGATTCTGGAGATACGTTAATTTTTGGCGATGTTGTTCGTCAATTGAATTATGGAAGTCTTATTGTAACAAAAACTGCAAGTAACACTGGCACTTTAGTGGCAGGAGAAATAGCATATTTGCAAAAATTACCGCAATATCAAATCCAATATAACAAACAGACCTATTACCGTATGGACCCCGTTAATGCTCCCGACGATACTCTGAATTATATTCATATTGATTCTGTTCTGGATGATAGAATGGAACATAACTTGATGGCATGTAAGTGTTTCAGCGTCAACGTATCAAGTAGAGAATGGAAAGTAATAGATTTGACTATTCGCACATACACTCATAATATAAAGTTATTCGACAGCGCTTCGAATACTACGATACGGTTCATGGCGCCCTCCTTACGCTCAACTATCTACTCTACAACTTCCGACGCCGCAGAAATCTTAGCAAATATAGGGGACGAAGTGATGTGTGTTGCTCAAACAGGTTCAGGAGCCGTTAAAGCAGGCATTCTGAGCGTATCATTTGCATCGAGTGCATTTGAGGTACAGACAGATACAACACACAGCTACACATTTGATCAGCTTAGTATAACTGATTACGTGTACTAAAAAAGAGGGAGGGGATGATAAATCCCCTCTATTTTTTATACTGTTAATGCGAAATATTTCATTGCAACTCTCAGACATGCAACAAACCCGTCTTGCTCTGTTTTGAACGTAAAATTGTCACCTTGTTTGTTTTTATCATATTTGAAGCTTTCAATATCCGCTTTTGTTGCCTTACACTGTTTTTCAACCAATACGTCCTTTTTGCCAAAGGCCATATTCAAATTGTTGACTGAGAGCTCAAAGTTATCTATATCATAATGTTCAATCGCAAGGCCTTCATTATAAGTACCATAAAAGCTTGAAATTGCAGATACATCAATAAAGAGATTTTGATCCGGTGCAAATACTTTGAGTTGCTTAAGACCTTCCTCAGGAGAAGCTCTGAACAATGTCTCGCGCTTTACGATCATCTTTGTATTAAGACCATAGCGGATTGCCACATCGCAAACCTTCCATAAGTCACCGTCTTTGTTAAAGAAGATTGCAGAGTATTCTCCATCTTGTTTCTTATAATCAATAAGGTTGAATTCATTAAAGGTACGGCCATAAACCATAAACTGACGATCCATAAATACAAACAAAAGGAGCTGTGTAAAAGCATCGACAATATCGTCATGCTCGACAAACGGGAAGTTCAACAGGCGCCGCGTTAAATTTTCAAGAGGCTCGGATAAGGTATACTCGCCGGTCAGCTTATTATACTCTGTTTTAACAAAGTAGACATTCGGCATATAGATAGTTGCAGATTCAAGTCGCTGTGTTTTAGATTTTGTTCCGGGTTGGAAAGGTTGCACACCGGCGATCTTTTCATGTAGTTGCTGAATAATCGGAGAGCCATTTGCCTTGTCTTCGATGATTTGTATGATGCCGGCATAGAATCCATTCAATGATTCGGCATAACCAATTGATTCAACAAATGCCATTTTCTTTTCAAGGCAATCTTTAATATAAAGATTGGGCCCAATTCGATACGCGAGAACAGAGCCTAAGAAGTCAGAAGTTTCTTTATCCTTTACTGGGAAGTCATGGGAAGCATATACCATATCTGCTTGATCAATATCAGGAGCATCAACTGCTGCTACCTCATTCAACATATACAGCTTCACAATTGTACGGTCAGATGCAACTGGTTTTTGCAAATACTGCGTCTGAAATACGCCTTCACCGACTTGAAAACGTAGAGCATCATAGTTTCCAAACCGTTCTGGCCACAATGGATCGCCCGCTTTAAATGCAAGGATATCTCCCGAAATAGGGCACACAAGAATTGTGTCTTCTTCGAAAATAGCAGGAAGGGTAATAAAAAGATATGTGTCTTTGAGTTTTGCATCATTCATGATATGTCCCGTTATATCATTCGGTGCAAGCCGCTGTTGAATGTTGATAATGATACCGGTCTTGATATCATTAATACGAGAAGGCAATGTATTTTGGAAAAAACTCCAAGCATTTGCCATTTCTTGTTTATCTTTACGTGCTTGCTCGGCATTTGTTACATCATCGACAATTGCAAGGTCACAACCAAAACCGGTCATGCTATCTCTGTTTTTCGAGTACAATTCTCCTCCGCGATCATCTTTCAACACATCAGCAGTATTACTGATAAGATGAAAATCATTTCCAAAAAAGAATTGGAACTTTTCAGAGTTAATGAGCTTTTGTCTTTTGCTGTTCATATCTTTGGACAAGCCGAACGTGTGAGATATAGAGGCAGCTTTGATCGGATATGATAGCCATAGCCAAACCGGTCCGGCAACATTGAAAATGGCCGACTTCGAATGCCGCGGAGGCACGTTAATATTCAGATTCCGTTTTCCTGCTCGGCAATCTACGATATGGTAATCTTTATATTTATCGGGAACCTTTATCTGTTTTTCGGTATAACCAACCCATGTCTTGCAATAGTATTGAAATGTTTCGCAATAAAATTGTACGAGAAACCCGTCGACAAGCGGACTCGGGTCCCAGCATTCCCAAAAATCTTTTACAAAGTCATAAAATGATTTTTTATAAAGCTGCCGATATAGAGCCTTTTGCATAGGAGTTAATTTTTCCCATGTTCTGTCCATATATTCCTCCTATAAAAAATCGGCGCGACGTCATCGCCGCGCCGTAATTTTTATTTATTTTCTTCATTCTGGAGAATCTCATGAGGCTCTTCAAATTCTCCAAGCCCAATACCGAGCGACAAAAGAGTCAATGTAACAATACCTTCGATTTCCGGATTCTCCTTTGCCTTCTCAAGAAGAATTCCGATATATCCGAGACGGCGCTCGATATTACAAAGACCCTTCTGAATGTTGTTGCGGTCACCTTCGGTTGTTGCGACGAACCCTTCAGGTAGCTCATTCTCGCGATCGCTCTGTTTAATAATATCAAGCAGAGCGTCATACTGAGGAAGTGCCTTCGTATACTGCTCCTTACCACGAATCAGCTCAGTCTGAAGTTCATTGAGTTTGTACATTTGCGATTCAAGATTGATGTTTTCCATTGTTAAATCTCCTTTTTAATAACAATTTCATTATTTTTATTTGCCATGCGCCAGCCATATTGACCGAATACATGGTGAATTCCGATAATAGAGCTCATATTACGCTGCGATACGGAATCAAATACAAAATTACGTCCGCCGAGTTTTTTAGGCGCGGTATAATACGGGCGTTCTTTTGTATCAGGCTCTCGATAAACTTTTGTTTCTGTAAAGTCGGGTTCTTTACGGCCTTCCCATTCAACATCTACAAATTCAGCGGGATTTACATATCGAATCTGTCCGTTTGCAATTTCCGGAATACCTGCAATCAAGACTGAATTTTGGTCATACTTCTTTGCAAGACTCACAGCAAGCTCGACGAATTCTTCGTTACTCATCTTACTATTACCCTTAGACACGATAAATGAGAACTCATTTACATCGACTGTATCCCCAGTTTCGGCTTCCTCATTGAAACCTCCGACAGAAGGAATATAACCAAGCCCCGCGGCTTTAATATCATTTTCAAGCTGCTTTGTCAAGGCTTTATCTTCCGTATACTTTTCGCGTTCCTTGGTCGTAAATTCTTCAAAAGACTTGCCAACCGGAAATCCACTTCTCATTGCCGAAATAACAAACATCCCATTTTTAGCATGCTCAAGAATCCGGGACATTGTGCTATCGTTAAAATAATAGTATTTGTCACCCACTAAATAATCATTATCTCTTGTTTTTATAACTTTCATTCAATCACCTCCTATACATATAATATTATATCACATTTCAAGTGATTTGCGAGCCGGCTTTTTACAAAAATTCATTAATTCTTTCATAAATTCGATTCACATAATACTTGTAATCGATTTGAGGTGCTATCTTATTAGCGGCATCCTCCGAAAGAATTTCATCATTCCAAATAAACACGTTATCAGGAAGATTCTGAACCTTTGCAAATGTATGCTTACCGTTTTTAGTTCTATGCTTAATAATCGTTCCGACAGACGAAATGTCCCTTTTTGCAAAACAACGGCTTGGACTTTGAATCTGATATTCAGCAACACTACCGGTATTGATAGTTGTCATCTTATATGCCAGATAATCAAATGTGTTTTTCTTACTGGTATATTGATAGAGCCTCATATCGTTCTTATTTTGTTCAACAAATTGTTCGGGTAAAATACCGTCCATGAACGCAGCCACAATGCCTTTTGCGATAATCGGAGGTTCTTTGCAATTAAAGAATGCACCTTCGGCAAAAGCCTTGTCTGAAATATCATAATTCTTAACTGCTTCACCTTTAAAACAAAGTTCGCCGTCCGGTTCACGCATCACATAACAGTTAACATCTCGGCCATGATAATCTGTTATGATACCTGTTTTAACAGCAAACCCGTTTCTTTCGACCCACTCTTGAATAATATTTCTGATTTTTTCTTCATCGTTCCAGTCAAACGGCTCGAACATAATGCCATCTGTGTTTACGTTGAATGCAGTACCAAGCCCGTCTAACTTCTCCAACAAATCCAGCATAAACATCTCGCCGGAAGAGGTCACTAACAAAGCCTTCTGAGGGTCATAAAAATCGGTATGCTCATTATTCATTGCACCGAAAACTGACAGGCAAATTGTCTTGTAAATTTTCCGTTTTCCCGGGTCAATCTTTTTTAGTCTTAACTGCTCATGATACATGAACTTATATCTTTCCTTTCCGGCCTCATCAAGAGTTCGTGGAAGTAAATCAAAATTCATCATTACAAGATTATAATAACCCGAAATGTCGGCATACATCGCCTTTTTGGCATGGTATTTGTTACATTCGGAATGTGCACCGCCAGCTGCAAAATTAACGGTTGTATTACAGATATTGAGACGAATATTTTCCTTTTCTCGGAATTTTTCTCCAAGAAACCAGTCGATCATCTGTTGATTTTTCACTTGTAATGTCGGATACAATACCGGTTTGATTTTTTGATTTTCAATGCCCGGAACTGCTTTTGCACCGAGGGCAGCTGCTGCAATTTGAGTACCGGTCATTCGAAGTCCCTGCTGAAGAGGAATATTAAACTCATTGATCATTGCGATTCGGAGCTCAAATTTTCCTTTGAACTTACAGAAATTCTTATATGTCCGTTTTAAGTCGGACATATTATATTTTTCTGTCCGAGCTCGTTCTTCAGCAGTCAGAGGCCTTTGAAGATCGAAATCGACTTCAGTTGTATCAATCGAATCGCCTTCAAGAGCCTCTGTTAATTTCAAACTCGGAGGATTCAAAAACCCGTTTAACAGGTCATAACCAAAAAACGGAAATCTGCAAAACGGCTTCCATTTTTGGCTGATTAATTCTTTTGACTTTACAAATGGTGAAACCTGATTCTTTACGATTGCTTCAAAAATCAAGTCGTCATAATGATTGCTGTTCCAACCGACCCAGATTGTATCGGCGCCATATGTATTGTAAAGCTCACGCATTTCATTTAAGTCCCAAGTTTGTTTGTATGCGCATTTGCCTGTTTTTAAGTCGACGAATCCATAGCCAAGTAATGTATCGTATCGAAAAACTTCAAAGTCGAATATTGCTATATTCATTTACCAGTGGATCCGAATCCGGCTCCACCACGTTCTCCTCCGATGTCATTTACAAAATCGGCATAAATAACCGGGCGCACAACAAATTGTCCGATTTTATCGCCTGCATTAAATGTATAGGCATTGTCACTTGTGTTTAACAGAACAGCATGAATCTGACCGCCTTGCTCCGGTTTGTAAAGGCCATTCTCATCCGGTTCTCCAACTGGGCGGTATCCTGCATCAACGGGACAATTTGCTGCAAAAATACCCTTACTCGCAAGGCCCGATTTGCAATGTACAATAATATCATACCCATCAGGCAAATCAACTCCGATGCCGGTCGGAACCTTTACAACCGTATGAGGCGGAATTGTAATAGGCTCCTGACAAAAACAGTCTGCTCCTGAATCATTATAATGAGCTCGGTCAAGTCGGGCATTATTTGTGAATCGATAGGTTTTAATTTTCATATGATATCCCTTTCATAAAATTTTGTCACGATCTTTGCCACGCCTGCATTTTTGAGCATCCGGTTGCATATATTACAAGGCTCCGGAATATTTGAAGGGTCAAGGCTACTAAGATATAGGGTAGAACCCTTCATGTCACAGCGCCTTGCAGATAAGAGCGTATTTTGCTCTGCGTGAACCGCTACACAAAGACCGTATTTCGAACCGTGGACTGCGGCACTCGGGTCAATCGGCTTTTCTGCTTTATCACGATAACATCCGCAGTCGCAGCAATTGGCTTCGCCTCGAGGCGAGCCGTTATATCCGGTTGCGATAATTTCATCGTCCTTAACCAGAATTGCGCCGTATTGCTGATGCAAACACGTTGAGCGTGTTGCAACAGCCTCGGCAATTTTGAGATAATATTCTGTTTTAGTTGGTCTCATAAAGCAAAGGAAAATCTGCATGAAGAATATCAGTCGGTGTCATCGCTTTGTCAATCGATTTACCACATGACATCTTGCCTTCTTTACAGGTGCCTCTTTGACAAAACGGACCCGTTGTGTCCGGTGCAAAGAAAATCGGGTCCAGCTTGTAGAGCTCTTCCCAGATTTTCAACATGACATACTGAGTCTCGAGAGTGTTACGTCTGCAAACACGTTGACTAATAATGTGCTTCCACTGATACGGCGTGCAGGACATAATGAGAACGTTTCTCAAACCCTGAGGTGCCATATATCCACAAGCATCGTTATCAATGCCCTGGTCATTGAACAATTTATACTCACCCATTGCAAATCGGCAATTCTCAAGATACCGTCTTTCGGCATTCGGACCTTGCTCAATGATGCTATAAGGTACAACAAAATCCGAATCATCCGAATAGTTGCTATACTGAAGCGAGGCAGACATAAACTTTGTCTCATTCTGGTGACGGGTGATTTGTGCCAAAAATCTGCGACTTGCGCCAACAATTACAACATTGATGACCGCAAACTTCTGAATTGTCGGATGAGGTAAATGAGTCATTGTTCTCAAAGTCTCATCCTTATAAGATTTATGATAGAGGTCCATAAAGTCGTCCATGGACTTCATTCTGTGGCCACGCTGGGTCAGTCTTGCCGCACAAACACACATATCCGAGGCTGTCTTTACAGCCTCGGGATTCAAAACCTTTACTTCGATTTTTCTCATTCTTCGCACTCCCCTTCAACAATACAAGCTTTCAACAGGAGTAGATAGTTGATGGCATCGTTGATTTTCTCATCCCACTTTTTACTCATGTAGAGGCTCGCATCAGGAAGCATCTGATAAATCGACACGATATGTTTCGCGAGCATACCTCCGAGAGCTTCCGGAATCGAGCACTGTTGAAGGTCTGCGGCCTGCTTAAAGGCCGCCAGACGGTCAACATCCGGTGCATACTCGTTACCTTTTGCTGTCAAAAGGTCTGCCGTTTTTCTGAGCTGTTGTTGTATGATTTCGTTAAAGCGTTCGATTGTCATGTTCATTCTCCTCCTGAAATGACATTGTATAGGTAGTTAAAATACCGGTTATCCGATCGTTCCCATTTGTATTTGTGCTTTCGATCTTTCGATTTAAAAAAGGGGCTCTGTTCAAACAGCTCTTTTGATTTGTCTTTGTCATTCGAGATGTTTTCAAAGATAAACTTTAACAAGAAGAAATCTCGCTCGCTTTCATTTGAACCGCTTCCCGGCGCCTTATCAAACCAATTATCCTGAAATGATTTATTAGTTCGCAAAAAGTGAAGTAATAAATTATCGACATTGCCTTGAATCGGTGCTTGTTTTGTCTGAGTCGCTACTCGCACAGGTCTTATCATATACGTATCCAAAAAAACCTTTAAAAGTGAATCAGCTATAAATGAAATCGGAGCATAAATAATCGTTCTCGCTGTTAAAGTAACATATCGATTTGAACCCTGCGGATAATAATACTCGCATTGCGTTTTACTGTTTTTGATATAATACCGTTTTTCATAATCCGATATCGGTGCCGCCTTGAATAAAATTCGAAGGCCCGTCCCAGAAAAGCTAAATTCAATATAAGTGGCATCACCAAAAATATTAATAATATCCTGAGCTCTTCCGTCAGCACTGGATACATCAAACGGCACTTTAAAACAGTGATCTATGTCGATAGCACAAATTCCGGAAGCTTGTATTGAAATACCAACTCCCGGAAAATTACTTGCTTGAGCTAAATCCAACTGTCCGATAGGAACAAAGTCAGACATAGTATTTGGTCTTGCAGAATCGGTCCCGTTGTATTGAAACGGGACCTTTTCTTTATTTACAAAACAGTATCGAAGGAAATCAGCCTTACGCAGAAATTCATTCGAACCGATTGCCTCGATAATATCAAGGGCAGTCATCACTCAACAGGCAGACCGAGCTTTGCAGCACGATCCCAACTGATGATATCATACCAGCAGTTCTTTTTACCTTGAGACTCCTTATAAGAAGCCTGTACATAGATTCTCGAAGTCTGCAGACACTCGAGAGCATCGGGGAAGGTTTCTTCGGTCATAAAATATTCAACACCGAGAAGAGGTGTACCCGGATTATCCGGCTGCTCAAACTTCATCATATCAACAATGAAGCGCTTGATACCGTTTGTATCCTTGAAAGGATAATGCTTGAAAACCTTTCTGTTAACAGTACCCTTGATCTCCTGCAGTACAGAATTTCCTCTTTCATCAACGACTTCTGCAAGACCCGGCTCAACAACCTTAAGGGTAATAGATACCTGCTGATTGGTTCCGGCCTTGTTCATTTTCAGAACGGCCGTTTCGACTTCGCAAAGGTAAAAACCTTCAGGAAGATCTTCAAAACTCTGTTCGTCAGTTACGGTATCCCAGTTGACTTGCGTCAAGAGGTCTCCAAGTTTGATAAAGTCTGCCATTGTTTTATTCTCCTTTATTGTTTATTAGCTTTAAGAGCAGCCATCTTTGCACGAATTGCTGCCATTTTTTCTGCTTGTGTCATCGCTTTCGGTGCTTCAGCTACAGGCTGTGCTTCCGCTACAGCAGGAGCAGTAGGCTTTGCATCTACTTCGAAAGGAGGCTGTTCTTCTTCCTTTTTCGGAGTAGGCGCCATTACCTTGGTTGGGTCATCCATAACGGCCGCGAGTTTTGCCCGAATTGCTGCAACATCATCGATGCCCGACTTTGTTTCAGCAGGTGCCTCTTCTGTTTTAGCTGCCGGCTTACGACCTCTGCGAGGCTTCGGAATCTCAGCTACTTCAGGAGCAGCAGGCGAAGTAACAACAGGAGTAGACTCTGCAGCCGCTTCAACTGCCTTTGCAAGAGTCTTGGTTGCTTCATGTGCAGCATTCAACGTCATTGCAAGAGCATCAACTCCAATCGTTGCCGTTACGCGCTCGGGCTGATTTGCTCGAAGCGTATACTGGTTGATGGTTTCCATGAAAGCATTCCAGTCAAGTGGAATCGAATGAGGAGCATCGGAGCTCAGACCTCTTGCAATACCGTATTCAGTATGCCCGTCAGGGGCAAGGCTCAGGTAACGCTTTGTCTGAAGTCGGCCATCAGGACCTTCGCTTGCTTCTGCATATGCCCGAACGAAGAAACGGACACGGCCTTCAAGCTGTGTGATGAGCTTATCGCGAAGCAACTTCGAAGGGCCATATTTCGAATACTCAACACCACGACGGTCCTTCAGAACTTCTGTAACACCGTGCATCAGCAGGATAATGTTCTTCGGAAGGCCGAGCAATTTCTGATATTCGATGAAGAACTCATTACCGAGAATTCCGTAGCCTTTGCCATATCCCAAGTCAGAGATATGCAGCAGCTTGTTATCACGGCAGAATTCATTATCTGCCCACAGATAACTGTCCTCGAGAAGGTCAACTACGATCGTGTCATAGTTGGTGAAATCTCTTGCAAAAGCCTTTTTCATTTCAGCCCAACTGAAGCACTGCTGATGATCTTCAGGTCTCATTCCGCAGAAGTCTTCAAGGTACTCATAGTTGCCATCCGTTGTAATGAAAAACGGACGAGGTGCACCGGCTGCAAATGTCGACTTGCCGACACCCGGTTCACCGTAAAGTACCATCTTAATGTTTTTTACCATATCAATTCTCTCCTTTTATAATTATTCCGATACATTTATATTATACCGTAATATCCTTATTTTCTTGAGCCGATGAAGCATATGTTATAGTGGGATCCATAAACGGATCCGTTATAGGGCTGCAATTCGGATCATTAAATGGGACCGTTTTAAATGTTAATCCATTATTGAATGTCATACTGCAAGGCTCTTTTTTTAGTTCGCATAACCCGCAAGGCAACATGTATTTGCAGGTTGATTCAATTCTTATCATAAATACCTCTCAATCTCATCAAGATTAGTTCCGGATGCACCGTTCAAACGGGCCATCGCTATAGCATTTTGAACTGTAAACACATCGGCAACTACATAAAATCTGGTATGCCACGCATCAAGAGCAAATTTTGATATATCAAATGACTCATCTTTTGACAACTGTAATCGAATTCCGTCATCTAATGAATAAGCTCGTAATGTGTCTTTCTCGTAATCATAAACCGCATATCTTGTTTTTGTAAAGACAACCTTAAACCGTTTCCTTAACTTCTCCAGTTCCTGAGGCGACCTTACTTTGAGAATCATTTAACTCCCTCAATAATTCATTCCAATAACGGTTAAGAAGCTCATCATCGGTTGTATAGTGCTCTTTACAATATTTCAAACAAGTTATGCGACATGCCTCCGCCTGTGCAAGCACAAGAGCGGGCACTTGAGACATTGTAAGTTTATTGAATGCTTCCTTAAACGTCTCGTAATGATTTAAAGGATTCAGTACTTCAAGGCTGTTAATGTCGAGGTCTGTAGCATCACGGTAATTTGACATTTCTCCGAGGTCTGTATTAAACATCGGGTCATAAACCTTATAAAGATATTTACAATCAGGCGTTTTGTAGAAAAGGTCCCAAAATTCAGATTTACCGTAAACAGAAACTGCATTTCCGTAATTAATAAACCAGAAATTGTGATCTTCGATTTCTTGCGCAAAATCGGCCATCCGCGAAAGATTTTTGATATACAAATCCATCTTCGACTTTTCAAAGTCATCGGGTTTGAATTCGTGATACTCAATCAAATCACAGTCATCAAAGTCATACTCGCGCTTGATACGCATTGCATAATTCTGCTCATTCTCGCCTTGCCGTTGTTTAATACCCGTTTTACGGACATTGATGATACCGACTTTGTAAATCGGCATCTCGGGAAACTTCTGTTCTACCATCCAGCAATAACGCAATACCTGATCCAAGTATTTATCAAAATCAGGACGCATGCTCGATGTTTTATAGTCCAGAATAATCCAACCTTTATCGGTCAACATCAGGAGGTCAATAATACCGTGAAATTCATGATTCTTTTCAAATCGGAGTGAAGGTAAATCACATAACAGGTCAAGTTCGTGAAATTCATCAACAAGTGTCAAATCTTCACCTTCATACGATTTCAGAATCTGTTTGTAGATTGAATCTTTCTTTTTAAGATAACCATGGACCATGCCCGTCGCAAGAGCAACTTCTTTTGTAAAGTCATTGTAAAGATTTTGGAACGGATCAATCTCGTCGAGATAACCTTTCAAATCTTCCGTGTTATGCTCACAGCCCCAATGAAATGCAGAACCGACTTGCAATGCTTTTGCTTCTTTTTTCAGGCTTATCCCCTGTTTTTTAGACAAAAAATAAGAGGCCGGGCATGTTAACAATAACTGTAGGCCTGAATGTGACAAGTGCATATTAACTCTCCCCTCAATTTAACTCAACGATGTTTTCCTTTGTATACCTTCAAATCCGGATCAGTCGTATAGTTTTTCAGTCTTTGTTTACTGATGTTTTCTCTGACTTTTTTATATTCCAGATATTCGGGACACGTATCGTGACATGTCATACTTCGATCTGGACAATCTTTGCATGGGGAATTCAGAATAGACATTTTAACACCTCATGTGATTTTATAGTTTGGAAGCAGGCCGGCGAACGCATCCGCCATTTAAGGTTCGTCAACCACCTGTTCCGGAGAGAGGGCGCGCTATGCGCGCTGGCTGTTGAGGTAGGATTCGGACCTACGGAATAACGGCGTCAAAGACCGTTGCCTTACCGCTTGGCGACTCAACAATAAATAACCGGCCATACGAATCACTCGCTCGTTTAACTGCATGCGGCAGTACCGGTCAAACAAATCTCAATGAATTAAACATTATTCCGAGTATACGCTGTATAGTCCCGGGTCAAGCTCAAGCGTATAGCCCGGTTTCTGTTGGGGAACATCCCCAACCATTCGCTCAAAAGGAGATTTGTTTTGAACGGAGTAGGTTTGTCACCGTTCTCTACCATCTACCCATGCGAGGCATTAACAACCCCACATGTTGGCTTTAAGGGTTCCTTTTATACTGGCACTAAACCCTCAAAGTCGTGCCGCATCCATCTGGTCGTGACAATCCACGGCCAGTTGGTTTGCCGGCGATGCACCGTCGGCTAATCATTGTGGCGGGAATAGTCCATCACCCGCCCATACGCCTCGTGACGAAAACACGCGCTTTGTTGCGATTCAGGTGCCATTGAGAGCTACTCGATGTTACTGTGTATTTCAATCGCACAACCAATACAACAGACTGGATTTTCGCTCAAGTTGGACTCGAACCAACGCATACGATCACTCAGGCCGCTTTCTACCGACTGAATTATTGAGCGATGAATAGGTTTGCTTATAACCGTAAGAAACCCTTGAAAAGAACGGCACATTTTTTTGAGCCAAGAGTCGGTGAATGTGTTAACGCTCCCGGCCAGCTGGTGCTTCAGGACGGTTTCGAACCGCCGACACGAGAATTTTCAGTCCTCTGCTCTACCAACTGAGCTACCGAAGCAAATTGCTTGTCTGTCTTTCCAGACTGTCAGGATAACTTAAAGTAATCCAATTTCATTCAAACTTTTCTTTACATCATTATTGACAGCAACGAGATCGATAAAGTCATCATAAATCATTGCTTCTCTTTGATCTTTGAAAAGAGTTTCAGAATCTGAGCCGTTTGTGAAAAACCAATCCATCTTCTCTTGAAGTGACAGCGGCTTTTTCGTTTCTTTCAACTTGATTCCAAGTATCTGATTGAGCCACGCTTGCATTTCTGAAGCCCAATGATTCACATCTATCGACGATTTGTTATTATAAATTTTATTAAAATGTTCAACAAATCTCGGCGCCAAATCCATAGCACGATTCATTGCTTGCCGACGACTCATTGCCATATCTTGAATTTTCATATTCAATCACCTCTCTTAAAAGGTTTGCTCGTCTGTCCGAGCCGTCAAGCGTCTAACCGCTTTGTTTAAGCCGATTTTCACGGTGCAGCTTTTGCGAGGAGGGCAGGATTACTATAAACCTGCAGCCGCCATGCCTCAGAAAGGAGGCGCTATGTCCAACAACATACATGGCACCTGGCGGTGAACACAGGATTTGCACCTGCACTTTTACCTTGCTGGTAATGTGCTTCTAAAACACTCATTCACCGTTTAACGAGCGACATATTCGGGGGAGTTGATGCCGCTCGGCAAGCACTGCTTACATTATATATTATATCATATTTCGAAGTTTTTGTGAGCCGACAAACTACACAAACTTTCCTGAAATAATTCATAATGTTTCACGCTCTTGCTTACATCTATATTATACCATGCTTTACTTATTTTCTTGAGCCGACAATTTAACAGCAGGTTGCGAAAGCGAATCGTTCACGCTCAAAAATAACGGCATCGCACTTTACGAATTTCTGGTTACCGATATTAATGTCTTTATAAAGTTGATCGAACAGCGGGTAAGCTCTTTCTTGAGGTGCATCAAGAATAAAATTCGGGCGCATCGGTACTTTGCCGTTCTTATTATAAAGATAAATTTTAATTTGCATTATCTCGCTCCTCTTTCTCTTTTAATAATTGTTTTAGTTCATCTATTGAACAGGACCAAAGATATTCCAAATCAACCGAATCAAAAGTACAATTCTTATTAAGTTGATTTATCAAATCACTCTTTTCAGCATCATGGTTCTTACCCTTCTTTGTCTGTTCAATAAGATTTTTCAAATCTTCAGGACTTAAGTCTTGCATTTCAGATTCAGTAAACTCAACATCCTCAATAATACGAGGGTTGTTATACGCTTCTGCTTTTAACTTATTAATATCGATAATCTGTTTTGTTACTTGAAGCTTATCTTTTGCAGTTAAACAATCTCCGCCGCCAAAATCCTCATCCATTAACATTGACGTCAAATATCCTCCAACTTCATCAACCGTTAGGAGACGTCGCGAAAAGCGGCGATAATTCATTGCTCGGTTAATCCTTTGGCGCTCTTGCTTACAGACCGGGTCGAAATATATGTCACGTCCCTCTTCCTCGCTAATTCCAGCCAATTGACTGGCATATGGGATAGAATGGAACTCAATATAACATTCGATAAACTTTTTCTGTTCGGGGCTAAGGCCAAGAGTATTTCCGGGATCAACTTCGAGTGAATATTTAGGATCTTTATCGAAGGCTACCAGCATTTGCTCTTGGCCTTGCCGGACCATATTAATCGGCATTAGGTTCTTCTGTTTCTTTGCCACAGCCTTTTTTCTCCTTTCTTAATCTGTATCTTGCACTCTCAATTGATTTAATCGAACGGTTTAACCATCTTGCAACCGTTGCTGTTGAAAGAGTTGCATCTTCAATAAGAGCCCAGTCGTGCTTACTTAGGTATTTACCAGTTCGACTGGCTCGCAAACGGCTGTCATTATTACGCAGCTTTTTTCGTTCAGATGGAGGTATATCTCTGACTTCTCCTATGCCCTTACAAATCGGGCACAGGAGATTCACTTCGCCGTTATGCGAACATAAAGGGCATGGCTTCATCAATTCATTACGTCTCATTGATAAACCTCACCTTTCCGTTAATAAGTCGTGCACGAACGTATGCTTTGTTATTGGCAATCCGAGGTGTCACAACTCTCATCGTTTTACGGAAATCGTCATTGAACATTCGGCCTTCTTGCAAAATCTGAGGCTTTAATACTTTAATAATTCCGCGTAAATATTCAAGCGAAACAAACAAATCAGTCTGCTCAAACAAATATACGCCGGCCATTTCGCGAATCTGCATCTCGTTACCATCTTGGTCATAGTCGGTAATTGTATCGTATTGACGCAATTTCGGAGCCAATTCTGACCATGCTAATTTACCATAGTTTTGGCGTACCAAATCGCAGTTTGCAAGTTTAGACCAACCGGTAGTTGCTTCCTCGTCCTGTACGTAAAATGCAAAATCTTGCGTTTTAGTAGTAATTTGAAGAGACGTATCACCCCAAAAACGAAACAGGGTTTCGGGTGTGAACTCTGTTTCAAAGAAACTTTCAAGTTCGTCGTTCGAATCAACATAGGCCGAGGACCAGTCATTATATGTGAAGTTGAAACCCTGCGTGAAATCCTTTGTTGCACTCTTAATGCCGTACATTGCAAGATACACAAAGATTCGGTTGTTGTTACTATTCTGCATCAAATCCTGAGGCATCAAATCACAAGCATAATAATCTGGATTATACTTCATGAAATTATGATCATGATCCCACTTATAATAAAGCTCATAAAGATTGCATCGACGAAGAAAACCTTGCGTCTGGTCACTGAACTTAATATTTTCTCTGTTATTGGCTGAAAACACAAACTTACAGTTCATCGGAATTGTGGTCTTTGTCTTGCCTTTTTCTTCAATTGCGTATTCATTAGAACCGGTCAATTTTTTCAGCTGATCACTTGTCTTTTTGACACCCGGCTCGGTCTCAAGACAAATATTATGGCTAAGACCACGTAACGTGCCACCGATAAATTTATCTTCTTCGATCGAATCAATTGATTCCTGACCTGCTGCTGGCAACAGGTAGTGTGTACAAGCACCGTCAAGAAGCGAGTTTTTACCGTTTTGGCCAGAACCGATTAGCACAACAAAACTCTGTACAAACGGAGTCATTGTAATATATCCGAGAATTTCGGCAAGATGAAGTCTGCGACGTTCGGTTGATACATGTGCCGCGTCATGTGTCATATTCGAAAACAGCTGCCAAGCCAAATTGGATTTATCAGGAACTAATCCTCTTAGGCCGTCGCAAAAAGCCATAAAGGATACAGTGTTAATGTCAATCGGAAGCGGTTCAAAATCATAATTGAAGCACCACATAATACAATACTTTGGATAAAGAATCATTGTATTAGTAATAGCGGGAATCCGAATTCGTTCATACTTTAACAGGAACTTGTTATTCTTGAAATCATATACGCCATTTGCAAAAGCAACACAGTATGGCGGCAGTGTTTCAAGAGACATACTGTTTCGGACAGTATCTTTTCCGTCAATTGTCATATAGCAAATATTGTTATAAATATTTTTCGTAAACCATGTAACGATTTTATCGATCTGTTCCTGAGCAGCATCGTCCAAATTCTTAAAATACTTATAACGTAAAAGTGCTACAAGATTATGTTTTGCACGGTTTGCGGCTTCTTTATCGTCCCTCCCGATATATTCATAAATCACAGAGTCATATTCTTTTACGAGGAATCCGTACTTTGTATTATATACACCGCATTCGGGAGCTAAAAGATTTTGCCATTCAGTCATTGACCGGTTCATAGCAGCCTGCGAATCGATAAGTGCTGTTTGATCATCGACAGTCATAGGAGTCGCTTCAAACGGGACTTTATTAATAGGCGCACTTACAACCGGTTTTGTTACAATGCCTTTATTTCGAATTCTCGGTTTCGCTGTGTCTGCTACGCGAGACGTAGTGGGCTGAGTCTGCGCTTCTTTACTCTTTTTTATAAGAGCAGTAAAAGCATCATTTAATTCGTCATCGGTAATTTCGGATGACCATTCTTCGTAATTAATTTTCTCAGCCATCGATCACTCCTCGCGCTCTACAATTGTTTCCATCTCTTCATGAGATTTAGCCATAAAAAACATATCTCCGTCCAGTTTCCAAAACAATCTATAGTAATCATCAATGGCTTCTTGCATGTCGGTTCCGACTTCGCAATGTATAATATGGCGCAATTGGCACCATTGAGATGATTTATTCTTAACGATGAGATACCAATACATATGTTTGCCCTCCTCCATTAAAGTAATTCTAATAATATTATATCACAAAAAAGTCGGTTTGTAAGCCGACTTTTTCAAATTTCTACACCGTCTTTGGGAAAATTTTTTAATTCGATAACCGGAAATACTCCAGCATTACATTTGACAACATTTCCGGTATTTTCGCAAAGTCCTAATGTCTCAAGACATTCAAGGGCTTCTGGAAAATCTTTTGTGTTAAGAGCCGTGTCACCTTTCGGAAGATGACACGGATTAACAGTCACGGCAAGTTCATCAAAAAGAATTTCCGGATTTCCGGTTTCTTCATAAGGTCTTGCTGTGATTTTCATGAGTCTTTAATATCAATCCGGATAATATTTCCGGCACGATATACTTTTATTCCGTAAGCTTCCAGCTTATCAAATTTTCTTGATGCGACAATTTTAATTGCGTCAAGAATCCATTCGGCAGTAAGCAGTTCCATGTTATTTTCTCCTCTTTGCATAAAGATAATTCAATCTGTTTCCGACAACCTTGAACTGATTAGAATATCCGACAAGTTGACCGACTGTTACCGTTTGTCCTTCAGATTTTACATAAAATCCGATATGGGCTTCTCCGGTATTATCATCTTCATAAATACCGAATCCGATTCTTCCGTAACGGAACTTATCGGAGTCCTGCATTTTAATACGAATAATGTCATTATTTCTTACCTGCACACCATGTTTATCAAACAAACCGGGAACTTTTGTAGTATCATTCATTAGTATCACCTCCGTAAGGCTGCATAAGCCATTCAACAGTTTTTGCTGTCGCATCATCGATATCCTTAAATGTGCCGGCGGGCGATGTCAACACAAACTCATCACGGCGCATGCTCGCAGCAATCATCATATTTGCAAGAATTGCAGGACTGCGATAAAGAAAATCAATTAGACGAACATCACTGTTAATTGAAAGCTGTCCTTCACAAATTCTGCTTTCTTGACATTTTATAACGTTACCGTCGCAGCCGTCACACCACCAGTTTTGCAACATTTCGTTAGCGCTCATTTTCATCCTCCTCAATATTTGCCAATCCGCCGGAAATTTCTCCGTAAAGAATATTCTGTGTATAATTATGATATGTGTGACTTACAACGCATTTCGGCCATTTTTCTTCACCATCTTTACGAATCAACTCACCGCCGTTCTTAAACGTTGTAACATCATTTACATGCCGAAATCCGAACAACCTCGGTGGAACATGCGTAACGATGTCGTTATTCGAGCGAATCGGGAAAAATTTTGTCCAGCGCTCCTTCAAAGATTTGTCCATATGTCCGAAGAAAATTCGCGGCGCACCGAACCCGAAACCGATAATCGATTTCCTGATATCGGGTCGATGATACCAACAATACTCATGAGCAAATGCTGCAATTGCCGCACCGTGACTATAGCCGATGCAACAAATTCGCTTAACATCCGGATCTTTAATTCGGGCTTCAACTTCGGGCTCGATTGTTTTCCACACACGAAGAAAACCCCGGTGACACTTCCACGTCACATCCATATTTTTATATGGCTTTGTTGCGCGAGGGAAAAAATCCAAATTCGACCACCAATCGAGTGTCGAATGTGTCCATTGAAACAGAAGAAATAATGTGCCGGTCTTTTCATCAAATTGCGTGTTATAATCGGCATCATTGTCAAGATGAATATACGAAGAATTCAAACAACGGTAGTATGCAGAAATCAGCCCTTCACGAAACATTTTAGAGTTCATTTTATTTTTTTCTCCTTTACAGTATAGCAATATATCGCCAATCAATTTTATCAGTATCGAAATGAGGCGCAATTTTTGATTTCACATCTTCAACACGAGCTTTAAGTTTTTCGAGCTTTGCTGCATATGCAGAAACATTATTTGTACCGCCACGTTCCAAATACTCTCGAATTAAATCAAGAGTATAGTTCAACATATCACCGAACCGAGTCTGGCAATACTCAATAATCGGTTCGTTAAGCTTATCTGGCTTTCCTGCATTGAGAACACAGGAACAAATTCCCATACAGATATTCATCTGATCGGAAAGCTCAGCATCCGATAGACTTTTAATGTTCGCTTCGAGATTTTCAGAATCTCGAATAATGATATTATACTTTACGCCCATTATTTCGCATAACCTCCATAACATCATTCTTCATTATCGAAAGAAGTCCGACAATTTCAAGATCAGAAAAATGTTCTTCTGAATCATGTCTACAATCAAATCTAATATTTTTGTTTTCATCTTCAGTAAAAGTAATTTTAAGTTTTTTCAATTCGTTATTACCTCATATTCTTGATTTTGGCTAAGCCAATTTGTAATAGCATCGTCTGATTTTGTATTTCGATATAATATATCTTTTATCGAATAACAATCGATGGACGCAGGTTCTGCTTTTAGTCTTAAAATAAGTCCGTGTGTCAAAAAGTCGGCGAGCTGGCCATTTGTTAAAGATTCCAACCATGCTCGATTTGTTCCAGTATAACCGCCTTTCCAATCGGCACAATCTCCAGTGTCTTTATTAGACGGGCGAGATTGATATGGGTCCAGCGTAGCGGTTCTTGTGTGCATACATGCACTACAATGAATACAATCTTTACAACTCTTCATTCTTCACTCCAATCGATCGCTTGCCCACAATATGCACAATAGGGATATGAACCAATGGCTTTTTTACAGTGAGGACAAGTTATTTCCCACAACACCCTGATTGGTTTCTTCGGATTTTGTTTCTCAAGTACGTCAATCGCAATGCAAGCGGCTTCTCGAATACTATCACCCAACATAGAGTCATTAGCAATTATTTTAAGTCGTTCTATAGTTACTTCATTTGTTGTCATTCTTCATTCTCCAATCCTTCTACACTTTCCATCTTCGCACCGCAATGACAATATGGATATTCTTCAACGACATACTCCGGAGAATTAGTAAACATCCAACGCGTACATACGGAACATTGGAATGCGTGTCCCATCATCTCGTGATGACCTTCGTAAATCCATTTTCCGTGTCGAACTTCTTCTACATCAACAGTCGGCTGTTGAGCAATAATACGCTTGGTTAACGAGGTAGCATACGCTTTTGTAAAATCTCCAGTGAACTCAGCTTTTAACAAATCGGCATCAATGTATCTTGACATCATTTATCCTCCATAATATTATTCACATAGTCTTTCTACTTAATCCACGGCTGTTAACGCAAAATCATATCCCGCATCGTATCCGAAAGAGTAAGCATCATCAAAGCCGTTAGAAAAGCCTTCTTGACGCAAATCTTCAAGCAATTGTTCAAGATGCCTCTTCTCAGGCTCAGACAAAGCTACGTTTTTATTGGTTAAGAACTTTTCTATCTCGCTCATTACATTGTCAGTCGTCATAAATCAAATTCCCTCCGAAACGTTATTCGTATAATCTTTCCATGGGTCTATCCCACGTTCTCGCAATATTCCCTCGAGAATATCAGTGTAACAATCCATATAATGCTCATACTCACGCTGTGCTTTGACATCACTTTCATCCCAGCCTGCATCTTCCATACAGTCGGCTCGCGAACCAAGAACATCGTGCCATATAAGATCGAAATATTTGTGAAGAAGTTCGTCGTTTGAAAGCGCGGCGTTCTCTTTAATGATTCTGTCGATTTCTGCTTTACGAAGTTTTCTCATCGTTATTCTCCTCCATACTTTTATCCTCAAACACAATTCGAATCGCCGAATATTTACTTGTTGTCGAAAGAAAATTTAGAATATCATCGATACATCCACGAGACATAATCCAGCTCGTGCTGTCGCACAAATCGTATACGCCGTCCTTTCAATGAACAATCCGATAGTCCGGCAGAGCCGGGCTAATTTCTGATATTGCGGGCGTTACTTTTTTACACGCTGTCGACAGGCAATTTCCATACATATTGGCATATTCGCAATACTCGCTGAATTTTCTACAAAAATAACAATTCGCATTTGATGTCATCTTTTTCTCCTCAAATTTTATCGAAGGTTTCAATGAATTCGATCTTTTCGAGTTCTCCAGCGTCAAACGGGCTTCGAGTGATTCTTTCGCCCTTATCGGTCTTGCCGTTCTTAATCATCTGAAAATATTTGTCGCATAGCTCCCCACCTTTTCCGATATACCAACCCGGACGACAAGTGCAGACAATCAGAGAGTTTCTCTTCTTCGAAATAAGGGCGATGTCTTTTTCGGTATGCGCTTCTTCCTTCCAATGCTTCAGCAGATCCTTAAGGGTGATAGTGGTTTCCGTAAACCTCTCTCCACTAAAGTGGCAAGATTCCTGCTTCAGTGCATAATACAGTCCAGATTCTCCTTTCACCATACAAAATCAGGATGCTCTTTCACGAACGGTTTGACGACTTCATTGATGGCACGTTCTGCAGCTTCCTCTGATGCGAAATATATGCCATGAGCCTTAAACACGAAATCCTCACCAACAACAAAATCCGCAATATCAGTAGCATAAGTAATATAGCAATGCGGATTTCCACCATTCCACTCAGCCGTATCTTCACAATTATTGTCATACGTAAACTTCAGTAGCTTACGATAGAGCAATTGATGAAGCGCTACTTGGTTTGCGAAGTCTTTGTCATTAAAATAATTTACACTGTAATATGCGTCATAATTACACTGATCATAATTTTCATGCACACTATGAATATAGCTGTCTGTCGCAATGTAATAATATGGATCTCCATCTGCGACTCTCTCAAACGGGTTCTTTCTTTTGATTCCAAGTGCCTTCGCTTGTTCATCTGCCAGTTCAATGCGCTTGCCGTTGATTACTGCATAATTACCGTCCAAGTTTGGACAAACCCCTATATTGCTATCTTTAAGAGGCAAATGAGTCCACTCTGATTTATCAGAAAATGTAGGGCAATCGCCATAAACATTAAGGACATCAGCGTCTGCACAAGCATCATAGTGAATACACGATTTACAACTCTCACTCATTTCTTTTTACCTCTTTTATTTTAAGCAGATACGTTAATCCCGGCAAACAATCTTGCGGAATACGATGCCATTCATCATTAGGCCACGAATAGTAGTTAATGCCGGGACCAGCATACTTGCCATTTCTTTTCGGATAATTGAGATGATCGAGATGACAGAATAATTCATAAGCAACCTCATTTTTGATATATACTACGCAGGCTTCCTTGATATTCGCAGTTATGTAGCCATCTTTATCATATAACTGAAGGCCATCTCCAATAATAGCAAATTCATGGGCCAAACACTCTTCTTCGCTTTCGAAAATTTTGCCGTCAAATGACTCATATATCCGTTTCATTTTGTTCCAGCCTCCTGAAAACTGGTGTCTTTTTGTAATTCATTGATTTTCTTCTCCAACTCTTTCATACGCTTTTCGGACAGGTATTGTTCAGCCACTGCGCCACCACACAAAATTGCAAGACTAATTGTGGTAATAACTCGCAACCAAGTCGGTGTTGAAGATTCGATTACCAGAGCAAAAAGATATGTCATTATACAGATTAAATAAAGTTTCATTGGTTTTCCCTCCCAACCAAAATATCAAAAATTTTCTTATGATTCATATCGTCTGTTGTACAGAATCCTCCGCATACAATTGCATTAAGCGGAAGTTGATCCCACACAATCTGTGGCATTCCACCGCCATAGGTGTAGTAATAATAAGTCGGTTTCTTTTCATTGATAAACCGAATATTGAACTCACCTTTTGTTTCACGAAATCGGTCTAAAATTTCTGAAACAAATTCTCGAACTGTATACTTTCGATCTAATCGAATCTTGTCATAATACAGGCCATACTGTAAATTTGAAATCATTTTATAAAGCTTAAACAGTATCATTTATATATGTTCCTCTCTCTTACATATATATTATACCACACACAAGCTTAAATCTTGAGCCGATAAAATGAAAGGGCACTTATCCAGTGCCCTTAAACTTACTTCTTTTCCAGCGTCATATAAGGCGGAGTCTTTGTGCAGGTAATGATAATAGTGTAGTAACTCCAAACCTGTTTATCTTTTGTCGATGCAAACGGGTGATACAAGAACTTATCGATTTCTGGTTTCGTGTACAGGTTTCCGACTTTTGTCATTTCGCGAAATTTTTTGTACACGTCCGAATTAAATCGGAGCTGTCGATAAAGCTGTTCTTTTACTTCGTAGGTTACCTTCTGCATTCGCATAATTCAATCTCCTTTTATCTGTTGAATTCTTTACCTTTTACAAAGGCAGAATCTTTTGCGTGAGCCTTCATAATTTTCTCATGACGACGAATCATATTCATATCCGGAAAAAGAGTAAGCACTCCTTTATACGAATCTATAACCGGTCTGCCGGACAGATTGATAAATTCATCTATCGGCATCCGATCGATCTTCTCGCCGTTATGCTGCAGATACATTCCCTTCGCGCCGGTCGACTCCGGGTCCTTCACAACAGTGACATTTGAAATTCTGTTTCTGTTTTCATAAACAAAATTCCAAATAATCGGAAACCAATTGTAGCCAGTTGAACTGATACGGAAATACATCTCGCCGCCAGCCGGATTATCGCTGTCATACATGCCACCGTATCGAGCCCGCAAGAACTCCTGATTCAGTATGTCGTTAACAAGAGCATTGATACTCTGCAGGTCATAGGTAGCACCATCGTTTCCAAGGTTCAGTTCCTTGACAAACTCAGGAGTCATTACCTTATAAGGCAGATGTTTCATCTGATAAAGAAGCATCGACTCATACTCCTGAGGAGCTGCATCAGGGTCAAGCTCATGAGCATATGCCACAACGAGCTTATGAATCGCAGCCTTTGTTGCAGATTCCTTTGTGTTGTGATACAGCCATTCTGCAGCATAAAGAGTCTCTTCCGGATCATCAAGTGCACCGTAAAGGTGTACTGTTACAGGAATTGCTTTGCCGTCACTCCGGATCATCCAAGCATTTGTCATTTGTATAAACTTTCCTTTTCTGTACCAATGCAATAAAATCTTTCAAAGACGGAAGCTCTTGTTCCATATATGAGCATAAGGCTTTGAAACGAGCCGAATCGAAATCTTTTTGCCCTCTCTGATATTTTTCAGCAAGATTGAAAAAGCATTCAACCAGATATCCTTCATCGTGCTCCTTGAAAAAATATGGCCGGTCCGGATAAACAATGTCTTCGAAAAATTTATTGTAATTATCAAGTGTTCTGAGTCGAAACCCACGATTTTTAATTTCTCGAAGCACCGTATCGGCATATGTGCGAAGATATGTTTTCGGATACGGATAAATGTAATTTATCAAGATATGATTCGGTTGGTCCTTAAAAATCGAACACAGCTCTCTCCATTGTGCAGCAAGCTGAGAATTTGGCAAATACGGAATCAGATCAATGTGCCATAGCCTCATCGGAATACTCCTTTATCTTTTCAAAATTAAGTCGACAAACCGGATAGAAGCAAAAGCCGCTATTCGTAATATCGACTTCTTCGAAGAAACCGAGCTGTCGCAATCTTGCATAAACTTCAGGCTCGACATTGTTCACATCGAAAGCAATACAATCTTCTGGGACAATCGGCTTTTCATTGTCATCAAGAAGATTTACCGAAACGGGGTAACCCTTATCAGTAGCCTTGTCACACAACATCAGAGCAGGTCTCTCACCGATTACATACTTTGAAATGTCAAAATAAGACTTGCAACCATTGATATCAAAATACTTCATAATTTTATTCTCCTCTCTTCGTGTAAATATATTATATCGTATTTAGGGCCTTTCTTTGAGCCGATGAAAGCTGCAGTCTACATTATACAGAACTTGATATCAGCGGACGTTTGAAAACATGGAGCGATTCGACTATCAATTCCCCAGGAAGGAAATCTCTACAAAAGTACGCACTTGCAAAACAAGGAATACCTGTTATTTTTTGCATACTATCGGGTGAATGAAATCCGATTCGCTTATCAAATGAGAGTAGCTGCAATCCGTATTGTTCAAACAGCTTTGCTCGTTTGTTGCCTTGCAATGTCGGAAGAGGAAGTAACATCGCAAACGGTTTACCACTTTTATAGAGTTTTGTCAATACGGCATCTTTATATTGAAATGGTGGGTTCGAAATGATAACGTCATAAGGGCGCAAATCTAATGAGAAAAAATCTGTTCCAGACAACAAGGAACTATTCGTTACATTATATCCAAGCTCTTTGAAACGCTGCACATAAGCACTCCAGTCTTCGTCAAACGGACAACAGATCTCCTTATACTTTGTTAACTGCAAGTATTTAATAAGAGGCTCGACTGCATAGAATGGAGTATACATTTCATTGTTTGTTTTGTCAACCTTCAAATACGAATCGTTCCTCATGAATCCTCCATTAATATGGACTTGATATAATTAAACCTCGAACTGGCCATAGGCCATACCTGTAATTTCTGACGTGATACTTTTTCATCACCCGCTATAATATCGCGCACTTTTGCGGCTTCTACTGGAAAATCGGTCCTGACAAAAGTCAGGACCTGCTTCCTCGGGTCATATGCAATAAAAAACTGTTTCAAAGTTCAGCCCATACTTTCCGTTTTCCGAACATCTGAGAATTGAAATCATATTCAACGATACACTTCCCCAATTTAACGGTGCATGCTTCGAAGTGCATCCTATTGGTAAACCGGACATTGACCTCGTTAATCGGTTTTGACATTTCCATTAACCAAGCATCCAACTCAGTATGGAACCTTTTAACCTCTGCAGCCAGCTCTTCAATTCGAATCCGCTTTTTAATTTCAATCCCGTCAACCAGATTCCAACGGATGTTAATAAGAATTTCTTGAGAAAATTCAAATGATTCGGTAGGCTCTTCGTAGTTGCTGTCATTGATCGTTTCTGTCTGAGAGTCATCTATAAACATAGACTCAGGCCGAGGATCTTTAGTACCGGTTAATTTATACCACCATTCTTGCCATTCTGCAAAAGTTCTCTTATAGCCCGCGCTTTCTACACCAGTTTCATCACTGCAGCTTCCACAGCTGGCAAATGGGCATTGTCCCTCCATGCACCGCAACATACCGCAGTAAAACATATCTTTTTTATCACGGGCATTTGCGGTACGATACAAAGTCGATTCATAGGCATTTCGTAATTCAGAACTCGGATTTTTGAAAGACGGTTTCATTATTCATTATCCTCCTTGATTTCGAAAAGTTTGTTCTTAAGGTTCGTCCAAAAACAATGCCAAGCATATATGCGTACCAGCTTCTTGATGATATAATTTTGCTTCTTATAAATATTTTTATAGCACTGTTTAACTGTATACAGCATTGCCACCATATCGCAATCTTCAAAACCATCACCGCCAATCAGGGCCGGGTTTCCGGTTTCGGTAGAATATGCGACAAACAAGAGATTTGTCATTGCATCAACACGAGTCTCCCCGGTCGGATTTTTAACTGTTACATGATATTTTATCTTATATATTGCTGCCTATCTTGTTTTGCCAAAGCATGTTTGACCTTATCGATAATGTCAATGATTGTGCGTTTATCATGATCTGCATGCTCGGATACTTTGTACCACCATCTTTGCCAATCATCAAAAAACATTCGCATAGAATCCTCAGTGCAAGTCCCTTTTAATGGGCAACTATTGCAATCAAGGTCCATACATTGAAATCTCGTTTTGCAGTCATCCGATAAAGCCGCAGCAATAAGGGTCAGATTATAGCATTCGCGAAGTTCTTCTGTTATCATTTCTTTCTAACCCACCCGACTTCAAGCCCGAATTGATGAGGATACAAACCATCTGCAATAACGGTATTGCCATTCTGATCATTGACCGTGATAGAAATTTTATTGAACGAAGAAAATGAAATTTCTTCAATGGGTCCGTGCACAATATTCAACCATTTTTCGCGCTCTTCCCAATATCTCGCAAGATGCTCCAATACGTCACGAGCATTCTCTTTTGCAAAGATATTTTCACCGTTCAACAAGCACACATCGACATTGTATAGAGGGCTCTCATTATCCAGTCCTTCTGTCATCTGTCCTACGAGAGTGTTGATAGTACGGGTATCCGGCATACCGGTTTGCGACTCATACCATTTTTTCCACTCTTCAAACGTCCGCCCGCAATTAGCGTCACAGGGCAACTCGCTCTTATCAAGAGGACAACGTTCACGGTCAAAATCCTCACAACTGAAAGTCGTTCTCTGTCGCCCGTTAATCAGGCTATTGACAAGAGTTCTATTGTAAGCATGTTCCAATTTCTTATCCATTATGAATCTCCTCTCTATTTTCGCACGTTTATATTATATCACAAAATCGGCCCGTTTCCGAGCCGATAATTTTAGATTTGCGCTTCGTTTAACGCCTTATCAAACATCTCCTGTGAATACTCCGTTCCATTCATCAGAGTCTCCCACATTCCTCTGTCAAGCCAAGTTCTTGACAGGAAAATATGATAGAAGACAGTCGATGTCGAACCGGACCGGTGCACGCGTTTGATACCCTGGGCCCAATGCTTATATGTCGGAAGTGACGCGATGAGGCACTGGTTATACAGCTGCCAATTCATCCCGGTCGAACCCGATGCAAAGTTGGAAAGAATTACGTTCTTCTTATCGAGAAGCCGTTGCTCTTCCGATTCGTTCGAATATCGTGTATAGTTCTCAAGGGATTTGATGTCTCCGTTATACACATCGATATTATACCCGAGCTTAACGCACATGTCAAAGAGCTCTGTAAACTCCGGCACATAGTTATAGAAGATCACGTAATTGTCCTCGTGTTCGCTCAAGAGATTCTGAATCTCATCAAGTCGTGTCTGGTCATACCAAGTCGCGGCCTCGGCATTGCCTTGGAACCCGATACTCAACTGCCGAGCTCTCATCCACATCGACCCCGGAGTGTCGCAAAGATATGCCGTCTCGGGGTAATCGATATTACGATACCACGGATTCGGAAGCGACAGATTGTCTTTAAGGGCATCGTCAAACGAGATACTGTGCAATTCTTTTCCATGCTCCTCTTCCCAGATACAGATCAACGCCTCAACATCTTCATTTGCGAGTACCGGCAACTCCTGCTCTCTGCGTGCGTTATTGATATTAAGAATCGTTTTAATGGGTAAGCGTTCGCGAGTCAAGAGAGTAAAATACGGCGACGGTTCGTGTACATGTTCGGTAAAAACCTGTTCTGGGAGTTTCAACACATCATCGCTCTTCAGTGTCAAGGCATATCTATGAATAAGGTCATACAGCTTATCGACGTTCTTGTATCCGATAATCGGCTGCTGCCACCCCAACAGGCCTCTGATATTTCCGAGAACGCAGAACTGGTCTTTGAACTGCGTCTTGGTCATCTGACATCCGAGAAACTTCAACTGATTCCACACGTCAATGAAGCCCCTTGTAAAAGGAGTACCGGTCAAAAGATATGTGTGAAGCGACGAGCTCATACATATCAACTCCCGTTTGATTGCCTGCAAAGCAAGCGTCTGCTGCGCTTCTGGGTCTTTGATATAATGAGACTCATCAAGCAAAAGTGTCACAGGCTGGTGCCTGCAGGCCTGCAAAAATGACAAAATCTCGAGTTTGAGCTGTACCCTTTTCCCCTGTGCATTTCGGACGAAAAGACTCTCATAATTGCAAATGAAAACACTTCTCTCCCATTCCTTAAACACAAACCTTTGCTCTTTGTTTGTTCGCGCAGAATTCGCGGAGACTGAATCGGGAGGAAGCGGCACCGATGAAATACTCAACACAGCGCTTGCCTCGACACCCTTTCGCAGCTTTGGCTTTTTGCAGTTTTGAGATTTCAAAATTTCGTTTTCAGCATTTCCATCTGATTTTGGGCACTCGCTTTTTGTGTCAGTGGGTTTGCAATCTGTTTGCGATTCGGTTGCAACCTTCTTGTCTGGCGAAGCAGACGCAGAAGTCCTGTTGTACTGGATGGAGTGGACGGGGTATTTATCGCCTTTCGAATGTACGACCCAGTCGACATTATCAGGACCGAGTCTCATTGCCCACTGTTGCCATGAGCCGGGAGTGTTGACAGATTCCGACGCTTTGCAATTCGGTGTCACAATCAGGATTTTGGTCGACTGGTTCTGTTCAGCGAGTGCAAGTGCTTGCACGGTCTTACCGAGTCCACAGTCGAGCCACAATCCGAACGCGACCTTTTTCGAGAGTGAGTCGACGATTTGTTTTTGCCAATCGTAAAGCAAATTATATATCATGAAAGTTATCCTTTCGCATGTTTTGTGACCAACTTAAACAGATCATTTGTTCGAGTGTTCGTTTAACACATCATCAATCGTGAGTTGTCTCGGCCCATATATCGTGTGCATACCATAAACCGAACGTTCATGCACCTTACGCAATACGGTAAAGAAAGGGTCCTCGTTCTCGGTGTCTGGCGAAGCAGACTTCCGAGCATGCTTCTCAGCAATATGCTTTTCATAGAGGTCTTTATAATATGCAGAGTTGTACATGACCTCAGTTGTTAACACGAGACGAAATTGATGGTCTTGGTCCACCACAAACTCATAGCCTGAACCCTTGAGTTTTACGTTCAAAAGCATAAGCCGGTTTGCAAACCTTTTTTCTCGATCAGATGGTTCACTCATAATAGGGGCTTTATACCGTTTACGATAACGAGTTGAGTTGCTCATCCTGCTTAACTCCTTTCTTTTTCTTCGTACGATAGGTCTGTTTGATATTGAGCCAGAACATGACTTTACTCGGTCCGACATATTGTCCTCGCTCATAGTCAATCACGGCGTCGTTCCACGCCTTTGTGAGTTTCTTATTGTCGAGCCAGTCGACTGTATATCCGGCGAAGCCGCATCTCACACATGCGAGACGGAAAAGCATCGGCTTTGCCGGAGCATTATCCGTGTCGATGTAATAAGGTCTGTCAAACGGGTCATTCAAGTCGATATTCGGGTCAGTCATTTGACGCACAAATCGGGTGTGTTTTTGGACCGCTGCACATTTGGGACAAGGAAGCCTGTTATATCTCATTCCAATTTCTCCTTATCTTTCCAGAGAAATGAGTAATTCGGATGGTCCCTCATAAAGGGCTTCACGACGTCATCAATGGCATATCGAGCATCTTCTTCACTTTTGAAGTAGACGGTATTGGGCTGCTCCGTATAAGCATTGTATTGAATCGACACGATATTCTCGTCCTCGCGATACCCGATATAATAGTGGAAGTTTTCGCCATTCCAAGGATAGTTGTCGATGTAGCCGTGATTATAGGCATACTGGAGAAGCAGAAGGTGCAGCTCATGACCGAGTGCCACATGCTCTGCAAAGTCGCGATCAGTGAAGTAGTTGCCTTGCTGATAAAGATTCAGGTCCATAAGAGAGTAGTCATCGGTTCCTTCTTCGACAAGACCGTCATTGATATAGTAATATGTCTCATCGAGCGACTGTCTCTTACACGGGTTAAATGTCGGAGGGTTGAATTGTTTTGTCAGGGCTTTTGCTTGCTCATTGTTCAAGAGGATTTTCTTTCCATTTAACACAATATAGTTTTGCATAATATACTCCTTTCACCACACAAATCTGAAATTACGGTGTTCGTGCATAAAGGGTTCTACCACATCCTTGATTGCTTGGTTGGCCGAATCCTCGTCTTTGAAATAAACATTGCATGGTAATTGGCCGTTCCACGTGATATTGACAAAAAAGCGACCTGCAACAGACTGTACAATAAAGTAGTGTCGAGTGCTTCCGTTCCAAGGATTGTTATCAATGATATCGTTGTCATACGCATACTGCAGAAGTTTACGATATAGGAGCTGATTGAGTGCGACGTACATTGCGAAATTCTTATTATTAAAGTAGTTTGCAATGTCATCGTACATCTCATTGTCGAACATGTCGTGATCGTCTCGAATCTCCACGCTGATAAGAGTCTTCTTATCGGTCATGCAATACCAATAAGATCCTTCCGTTCTATCGAAGGGATTGAACCGTCTCGATACTTTGGAAGCCGAATCACTGTTTCTCAGCTGAGCAACCTGCTCCTCAGTCAACATAATTTTCTTTCCGTCCAACATAATGTAATTTTCCATAATTCATATCCTCTCTTTCTTTATTATATTATAACACGAGTTGACCTGTTCTTCAGGCCGATAAAACAGTTAAGCCAAGTCAAGTCTAATTTGCTGTGGCGATAGCACAGCCTCGTGTAATAAGGAAGGGCAGGGTACAAAAGTAGTACTACGGTATTACATTTTATACCAGTCATCACGATACTCAGGAGTTTGATAGTTGTCATTCAGTTGGTCAATCACAGCGCGGTTCCACTCTTTTTTGACGGTCCATTTCGATGAAGTCGGATATCCGGTAAATCCGCAATAATTGCATTGTTTCCGCCATTGTATAGGTTCATGTCTGGTTGACCATAGCTCTGTATATTTGTGATTGCATCGAGGGCATGAAAAGACGTTCGGCGACGGTTTGGGCACCCTCATATTTGCCTTCAGTCTCTTGACCAATTCTTTTGCTTCATCGAGTGTCACATGCTGTTCGAGTATTCTGAGCTTATATTCAGACGGAAGATTATCCCATTCCATTCAGCAAGTCCTCCTTTATATAATCTGCCATGTATCGTCGAACGGCGGCTGCTTATATGTTCCGGCTATATAATCTTTTACAGCCTGATTCCAAGCGGACACAATGCGTCCGCCGTTTTTAGAATCTGTCGGACTCGCATATCCGATAAATCCGCAATTTGGATTTCCGCACATTTTACAAAATTCCTGAAGCTCACCATGTCTGACTTTGACCGTACGTTTCCGCCCGCATTTCGGACACGCCAACACCTGAGCCCGGTTCAGAGTTTCTGCATTTTGCGTTTGCCGCCTGTATCGAGCCACGACAAGTCTCGATAAGGTCGCTATTTCGGACGGATCCAATTTGTCCGCTATAATCCTTAATTTATTTAAGTCCATATCTGTGTCTCCTCTTATAAGTACTTTCATATATAATTATAGCATATTTTGCTCGGTTTGTAAGCCGATGAATTAAACAAAAATTTTGAGATAATTAGGCAAAATTATTCGGTTTCAAAAGCCCTAATTTTCAATACCAATTAGGATATGATTTTTATTAAAGGGGCGTATTAACCTAATTATCTCCCTTAATAATGCCTAATTAACAAAGGAGGCAAAAAAGGGGCTCGCCTAATTGGACGTTTAAAAAGAGCCTAATTTTCTAATTGGATTTGATAATTAGGCTGAAAAACTCATTTTGCCTAATTTGAAAGATAATTAGACAATTAGGAAAAACAAAAATCCAATTAGGCAAATTTTGCAGATTATTAACATCTGACCTTAATAAACAAGCCTTGGCCTTAATAATCTTAATTTTCCATAAAGCCCGGGTCCCCTCAACAGAAAAAGAAAAATCCTCAGTTGGCCGAAGGCCATTTTGAGGACGAGCAATTTGAGACGACAGTCGGGGCGAGCGGTGAGCGAGGGTACCAATTGAGGGGGCCCGCTCACATATGTGTGCACGAGGGATTGGATTGTTAAAAATATTTTTTATTAAATTATTTTTTTATTATTAGGGGAGAAGGATATATAT
>ERZ1034855.152-NODE-152-length-38684-cov-19.352430_pt1 | contig 38684 bp, 60 predicted proteins | sample MGYA00520699_ERZ1034855 | MGnify/ENA primary metagenome ERZ1034855 (study PRJEB33766, sample SAMN09781730) | gut metagenome | biome: gut microbiome | host: Homo sapiens | place: Madagascar | study: EMG produced TPA metagenomics assembly of the PRJNA485056 data...
GAAAAAGAGAAAAAATGGCCAAACAATGAACATTAAGTGCTTCTGAAATCTTTTGATTTCAATTTCGTGTTCTTCAAATTGCATAATAAACAACTCCCTTATTTATATTTTTATTTCTTCAGCAGTATTTCGCTCTCTCAAGCAGCTGCTGGTTGAAATCTCCCCTCTTAGCTAAACTTACACTTTCTTTATTTAGAAAACTTTCCCTTTTAATAGTTGTGTGGTAAACTATTTATAGATTAAAAATATCGTTGTCGTCACTTCGGTGGCGACTTTTTTTGTTTTAGTGGGGAAGTTTCAAGCGGGGGCGGCAGTTTCATCTGCTGCCAGAATACCTAAAATAAACAGATATAAATCCACCTGAGCGTCCTCGTTTAATAGTTCGAGTCGCTCACTGTCCATTAGATTAATACACCTCCTTTATTGGTTCCGCAGGTTTTTGGGATTTGAAAGTAAATCCTCAAAATATTCACGAGCGCGTTGTTGCGCTGCAGGACTAAGTTTGTTGTATGCATCAATGATTGCCTTGGTATTATCTTCTGGCTGCTCCCATCCCATTATTACTGCCGGGCTAATTTGCAAAGCTTTTGATAGTGCTGCTATTTTATCACGGCGCATGTTAGCGATGTCGCCAGATTCCCATCGGGATATTGTTGCAGGAGATACTTTAACTTGCGATGCTACTTCTTCCAGCGTTAGGTTTAACTCTAAGCGCCTGGTTTTGAGTATATCCTTGACTTCCATCTTCTCACCTCGCTTAATTAGAAGATACCACACTTTTTGCGAAAAAGCAATAAATTTTTGCGAATACGCCTTGACTTTTGCGTTTACGTAAGCTATACTTGTTTACGTAAACGCAAAAGAACGGAGGTGAACGTAATGCTTGATAAGGCTAAATTTAAATACTTTGTTGCTACCAAAAATTTAACCCTCTCTGATTTAGCAGTTAAAATGGGCATGAACCCTGCTACTTTAAGCAAAAAGCTGAATGGAACAACTGACTTCTCCCGTCACGAAATTCAGCTTTTTAAAGACATTGTAGGCCTGACTGAATCTGAAATGTTAAGTGTTTTTTTTGCTTGAGAATTTGCGTAAACGCAAAAAACGGAGGTGATATTATGTGTAAAGATTGGGTTGTAGTTTTTCAAGACTTAGAAACTGGCAAGGTAAGACTTGATATTTTCACTGATAATAGTGAATCTGCTGCACGTAGATGCTTTCGGGCTTGCTATCGTCATGGAAATTACAAAATCTTGGCGGTATTAGAAAAACCAGAAGTAGAAAACGCCTAAGGTGGTGCCAAGTGAATAGCATTAAAATTTTCGACAGTCCTGACTTTGGACAGATTCGTACTATTCAGCAGAATGGTGAGCCGTGGTTCGTTGGAAAGGATGTAGCTAGTGTTCTTCAATATAGAGATACATCAGACGCTCTGAAGAAACACGTTGATAAAGAAGATAAGGTTTTACTCAAGGCAGGCGAAACGCCGACCTTGAAAACTTCCAACTTTGGAATGTACATAATCAATGAGTCAGGCCTTTACAGCCTTATTTTCTCGTCCAAGCTCCCAAAGGCTAAGGCCTTTAAGCGCTGGGTGACAAGTGAAGTCATTCCGGCAATAAGAAAAACCGGCAAGTACGAAGCCGCGGCGCAGGCTGTTCCCATCGGCAACGATGAGCCGGTCACGGACTTCACTCAGCTGGAATTTGACCAGCGCATCCGCATCGCAGCCATCATCGCAAGCTGTCGCCGCGAACGGCTGCAGCTGGTGGCGAAGGTGCTTTCCCTCGACCTTGAGGAAATGGCGCCGCTGATGCCGGCTCATATTACTGAGGCAGAGCAGGCCGCGTACCAGTACATATCCAGCGTGTATGACTCGCTGGAACGCGACACGCCGATTCAGTATTTTTACACTGCTTATACAAAGTGGTGTATGGAACAGAATCTGCTGCCGCTGACGAAGCCGGGCGTCACGAAGGTGTTCAAGAAATACTTTCCGGTGGCCACCGTCGCCACGGCCTACTATGAAAACGGCACCCGCGTGATGGGGTGCTGCAGATGTTATCGAAAGATGGGGAGGTGACAATATGAACCAAGAAATCAGAACACAGGTGGTTATCAAGGTGGCCAATCTGGACCCGAAGGTACAGCGTCTGCTGAAAGCGTATGAAGAATTCAAGGCAGCCGCTAACGACTTGCAGGTGGAAACCTGGAAAGAGTGCATAGAAGTACATGTAGAATAATAGCCCGCACAGAAAAGCGCAGGCTGTAAGGTGATTATTTGTACTGTTTGAGAACTGCGTTGATGCAGCGAGCTATAGATAAGGTTATAGCTACTTCTAATTTGTCAGCAGCCATTATATCGTTTCCGCTTCTCAGGGCACGAACGAAATCTTGGCAACCGCCTTTTAGGTTGAGCTTGCTAACCTCAGCAATACAAATTTCTTGAATCTGTTTTTCAGTAAGCATTCAAATCACCACCTTTCTGTAAGGTCTATTATATCACGGAGGTGAAGCTATGGAACCTATCGCTGTAACTCTTGACAAGGCCTGTGAGTTAACGGCCATCGGTAAAGCGTCGATGGTGAAGCTCATGCAGGATCCCAAATTTCCGGTATTTAAAATCGGAAACAAGTCGGTTATCCCAGTAGCTGGCTTGAGAAAGTATATTGAAACTCTGGGTGCTGAGCACTATGGAGTCATTTAGGAGGCGGATGGTATGAAAAAGCTTTTAATTATCCTGCTTATGGCCATCTGTGTATGGGAGGCATGGGACTATACCCATCCTCAGCCTGTAGACCGCTACGTGGTCAAGGTTACCGCTGCTGATGGCGACACCCTCTGGCATCTCGTTGGAGACGTCATGGATAGAGAGGGAGACCGCCGCGATGTCCGCGAGGTCATCCACTACGCCAAAAAAATCAGCAACCTGAAGGGTGACCTGCAGGTTGGCGATGTTGTTCTCATCCCTATCGAAGTCGTTAAAAAATGAGAACCGATGACCGTGGCGTCCATTACGTAGACTGCATGTTCTGCGGTACGGAATGGATAGTGAGCCGCTTTGTAAAAGAACCGTATGCGTGCCCTTATTGCAGGGCTATGTATAAAAATTTCAATCCACCACAATCAAAAAAGAAAAAGAAAGGTAAGGTGCAAAAATGATTAGAACTAAAACCCAGTTTTTTATTCAGCGTTTAAATCTTGAAATGCATAACCTGCGTGAATACGCAGCTTTGCTGGAACGCTGGAATGAGGACGACAACCAAGACGAGGTCCTGCAGGAGGCGGAGCTTGATGTCATTGACCGTATCGGCGCAACGCTAAAAGAGATGCGTGAGCTGCAGTCTCATGAATGGTCTGTTATGTACAAGGCTCTGCAAGATTCCGCAGAAAAGACTGCTGCTGATGGTTCCGGTATGCCAAAAGAAGGCCCCAGTATGCCGAAAGATGGCGCTTGCAAGGAGGTTGAGTAATGGCTAGTGTATACGAGCTTGATGCTAAAATCTCCAGTTGTATTCAGCTGGATGAAGAACACGTTGTCAGTGTTGATGACGGCGAAATCCTGAACCTGCAGCAATTAGAGGCTCTGCAGATGGAGCGCGATGCCAAGGTCGAAGGCCTGGCTTGTTACATCAAAAACAAGCTTGCCGATGCGGAGGCCATCTACGCTGAGATTGACGTCCTTAGTCAACGTGCAGCCATCATGAAGAAGGAAGCCGAGCGCTGCAAGGCTTATCTGGCCGGTGCATTGTACGGCGAGAAGTTTGAAACTCCCCGCTGCAAGATTAGCTGGCGCAAGTCTGAAATCTGCAACGTGTTGAATATTGAGGCGGTGCCTGAAGAGTATAAGCGTACCAAGGTTACTGTTGACGCTGACAAGACGGCAATCAAGAAGGCTATCAAAGCCGGCGCTGAAGTTCCAGGCGCTGAAGTTATTCAGAAGCTGAATATGACTTTGAAATGAGATTTGTTATGTTATGCAAGAATTGCCCTCAGTGTAAAACAGTTGGGGTTGGCGATATTTGTACACGTAGCTGGTGCAAATTAAGCAAGCCTGATGCTGCTGGCAGATATTTAGGGCTGGAACCATGGCGCAGTAAGCCGCATCCGAAATGTCCGCTGATGGCAAGATTAAAAGAAAATTATAAGGAGTGATTTTATGGGAATGCCTGTATTGATTTTAGGCGCGTCCGGCTCTGGCAAGTCCACGAGCCTGCGCAACTTTGAGCCGACGGAGGTTGGCGTGTTCAACGTGGCGAGCAAGCCACTGCCATTCAAGAAGCGGCTGAACGTCGTAAACCATGCGACGTATCAAGTCATCCAGAAAACATTGTTGAAGAACAACTTGCGCTGCTACGTTATCGATGACTCGCAGTACCTCATGGCGTTCAACATGTTTGACCGTGCGAAGGAGGTCGGGTACCAGAAGTTTACCGACTGTGCGTTGAATTTCTACAATCTGCTGGCGCTGATCCGCGACCATACGACCGATGATACCATCGTGTATCTCCTGCATCACACGGAGTGCGATGATACTGGTCACATCAAAGCTAAAACTTCGGGCAAGATGCTGGACAATCAGCTCACTCTAGAGGGCCTGTTCAGCATCGTGCTGCTGGCTGAGACCGACGGTAAGGCGCATTGGTTTACCACGCAGAGCGATGGTTTCACTCCCGCGAAGTCACCGATGGAGATGTTCGCCCCTAAGATTGACAATGACCTGAAGGCCGTGGATACAGCTATCCGCGAGTATTATGGATTTAACGAGGAGGCAAAGAAAAATGAAAAAGCTTAACTGGGGAAATGTTGAAGCTGCGAGTGAAGGCTACGCAGCGCCGCCTGCTGGCGGTTATGTACTGGCCATCTGCTCTGTAGAAGACCATGCAGACAAGGAGTACCTGAAAATCTATTGCGACATCGCAGGCGTAGCAGACAAGGCCAACGAGCAGTTTGTTGGTTATTATGGCCAGCGCAAGGAGCGCAGCGGTGACAAAATTCCGCTGTTCAGCTTTATCCGCAGCTATAAAGATTCTGCGCGTGGCTTCTTCAAATCGTTTTTGGTGGCGTTAGAAAAGAGCGGCAACTCCGGCTTTGTAGCAGACCGCTTTGCTGGTGACGAGCAGCAGTTCTGCGGCATGGTCGTCGGTGCTGTGCTGGGGCAGGAAGAGTACGTCTGGAACGACAAGCTCCGTGTGCGTCTGAAGGTAGCGCAGCTCTGTTCCGTAGAGCGCATCCAGAAGGGCGACTTCGAGATTCCGGAACTTAAAAAGGTAGACACTGCAGCAGTTCCGGTCGCAGCTCCTGTCTCCAGCATGGACAGCTACGGTGCTAACGTACCGCTCAGTGATGAAGACATCCCTTTCTAAGTCCGAGCTGCATCTTGACGATATTCGCCCCTTTTTGACCGGCGCAAAAACGAAGCCGGGCGGACATGTTACCGCTACCTGTCCATTATGTGGCAAAGCAGGGCATCTGCATATTGATGAGAAAAACGGCACACTGCTGGTCTATTGCCAGAAGTGCAACGCTCCCGGCACGGACATCCTGAGAGAATTCCGCCGGCTGGGAGCGAAGCCGGCCGAACCGGAGCCTGTAGATTATAAGACGACAAAACCTGTAGAGGATTACCGCCATATCTACAGGAACCCGGACGGCACTGAAGCTTATTACAAGCGCCGCCGCAAGTGGGCCGATGGGCACAAGATTTTCGGTTTTGCATATGTCAATGCCGAAGGTCGCACGGTGTATACCAAACCCGAAGGATGTAACAACTTATATAACTTAGATTTACTAGCACAACATCGGAGCACAAAGTTGTACATCGTTGAAGGCGAGAAATGCGCCGACGCCATGACGGCTGCCGGTCTACTGGCAACCACGAGCAATACCGGAGCCCAGAAGGCTGTCAAGCTGAGCGCAACGGACAAGGCGCTGCTGGAATCTTATGCAGAGCGTATCGTCATCCCGGACAACGATGAGAAGGGAACCGATTATGCTGCAGCCTGGCAGGGCGCAAAGGTCATGGACATCACAAAGCTGTGGCCTGACTGCCCGCCTAAAGGTGATATCGCAGATTACTTTGCTGCCGGTGGCACAGCCGAAGCAATCGAAGCTTACGAGTGGCCTGTGGTGCTTTCTCTGGACAGAGAATTCTTTGAAGGGTGCGACAGGTTCAGCCTTATCGATGAGGCGCTTCTGGAGGCGATAGCGGCGCTCACAGAGCCGTCCAAGCGTCAGCAGGTGCTTTCCATGGCGAGGTTTCGCGCCGGGGAGCTGTGCTGCAAGAGGGAGTTTGAGAGCTGTTGGAAAGCGTACCTGCAGCAGCAGGCAGCCAAGGGTATAAGGTCAGATAATCTGACCAAATTTCCGCAGCAGCTGTTTGCCTTGCGGTGCGGTAACTGGAACACATCAATTAATGGCGTGTATCGAGCGGTACAGGTAGGGACAGAATATAAAAACGAATACGCGAGTCCCATTCCCATTATGCCGACGGAGCTGCTGGTGAACGTGGAGGATGAAACGGAAAAAATCCGGCTTGCGTATTTTAAAAATGGCGGCTGGCAGAGTGTGGTGGTTCCGCGCTCTGTACTGGCCAATAAAAACAAAATAATCCTGCTGGCAGATAATGGCGTTGAAGTCAACAGCGACAACGCCGGTCTGCTGGTGAAGTATCTGGCAGAGGTCATCGCCATGAACCCGGACATCCTGCCGCGGGTGAAGTCGATTGACCATATGGGCTGGTCCGATGCAGGCTTTGTGCCGTACACGGACGAGGTCAAGCTGGACTGCGAGGACCAGTATAAATCTCTGGTGCAGGCAGTCTCCAGCAAGGGCACGCTGGAAGAATGGGCGGTCTACGTTGCCCCGCTCCGTCAGAACCTCTATATGCGCCTGATCCTTGCTGCAAGCTTTGCGAGCGTGCTGGTCGAGCGCGTGTCTGCGCTGCCATTTGTTTTGCACCTTTGGGGCGGAACCGGCAGCGGCAAGACCGTGGCCATGATGGTGGCTGCGTCTGTCTGGGGTAATCCGGGCATGGGCAAGCTGGTGCGGACCATGAATATGACGGTCAACTCTATGATGAGTACGGCGTCTATCCTGCGGAACCTGCCGTTTTTCGGTGACGAGCTGCAGACAATCAAGTCAAGATTCGAGAATTATGACACGTTGATCATGCGTGTCACCGAAGGTCTCGACCGCGGTCGTATGACGAACGCGACCTTCCAGCGGCAGAAGTCCTGGCTGAACAGCTTTGTTTTTACCGGCGAAGAGCCTTGCACGAAGAGTCAGTCCGGCGGCGGTGTAAAAAACCGCGTCGTCGAGGTAGAGTGCGACCAGCAGATAATTAAAAACGGCAATGCTGTGGTTAATTTTATCACGCAGCACTTTGGCTGTGCAGGCAGGGCGTTTATCGAAGCGCTGGAAGGGAAGAATCTTGCGGCTGATTACAATGAGATTATGCGTCTGGTGCTGGAAGTAACGGATACCACCGAGAAGCAGGCTATGGCTATGGCTCTCATGCTGCAGGCAGATGCTATTGCGAGCAAGGCTATCTTTGGTGATCCTGGCGATGTGCTGTCGCCTGAGGACATAGTTGGTTTTGTGAAGAGCAAGGCTGAAGTCGATGTTAGCGAGCGGGCATTTAACCTTATTGTTGACGTCATCGGTGCCAACGCCGACAAATTCGATACTGAATTTCACGATTTTGCCGGATATGCTTACTGGGGCAGACGTAAGAATAATGGCGTAATCCTAATTAATAAAACCGTTCTTGAGGAAGAATTAGAAAAGAAAGGTTTTGACTATGCTGCTCTAAAGAAAAAATGGGCTGAAGCAGGTCATCTGCTGAAAACGACGCAGGGAAGGTTTTACGGACTATATTCCCTGAATCATGTTAGAGCAAATTATGTTGCTCTTTATGCAAAAGGTTAGCAATGTTAGCTAAAGGTTAGCTAAAAAAATGGCTCAACCATGCGGCTTATAAACCTTTAGCTAACATAATAACATTAGCTAACATAATTAGATATATACGTATGGAGTTTTCTGCTTTAGACTAGGGCGGAAATAAAAATAATATATATCGATATTCTTTCAAAAATGACGTTAGCTTGTTAGCTAAAACTGAAAAACAGCTCAACCATGCGGTTTATAGGGTTTTGAAAGGTTATCTTTAAGGTTAGCGAGCTAACCTTAAAAGGTCAGCTAAAGGAGGGAAACGATGTTATTTAAAATTTTGAGTACTATGTTACGTGACTTTATTGCAGGGCTGGTTATGGCGGTGGGATGCTGCTGTATGATGGTGGCACAGGCTTTTGTCAAAGCTGCTGTTTGCCTCGCCCGGGTTGCGTGCAAGGTCAATGGGGTGAAATGTGATGTTAAGTAAAATCTGTCTGGTGTTTGCAGTGCTGATCAGCATTGTGTGGATAGTGAGCCTGACGGTGTTAGTTAGTTGCGGTGCTGTATGGGCGCTGCAGAAGTTAGGAGGAATGTAAATGTATATCAAAACTAAAAGCGGAGATTATGTAAACTCTAAGAATATCGGTGCATTAAAAATCGTACGTTATGCTGGCAATTTTAACGTTATTGCAGACTGCACCGGCTATGGCAGCGAATATTGCTTCTACACAAGTGCCAAGAAGGAAGACGCACAAGCGTATATGACCTTGATGGTGAACCGCCTGGATGAGGTGGAAGCTGCAAGCATGCAGTACCCGCGTTGCGCTATCCTTAAGGTGTCGGAGTCTACTGTTGATGCAGCGCGTTGTAGCAATCGCCCGCTCCAGAACGAGCCGCCACGTGTAGCAAGCCAGAACACTAAGCTGTCCGCAATGCTGAATGCGCTGGTCGATGACTTTGCCGCATCTGGTGATACTGACAATCTCCTGAAAATCAACGCGTATATCCGCATGTATCTGCAGCAGGAGGCTAACCATGAATAAACAATATCTGATGTTGAATCTGGAGTCTGACACCTTTAAGGGCATGAAGGCCGATTTTGATGAGCTGCTGCAGCAGCTGCTGGAGAAGCTCTTTGCTGGCCGTATTGCTGATGGCTCTATCAGCATGAAGCTGTCCGTCAGCTTGACCGAAACCTATTCTGAAACAATGGGTAAGGACATTTCTGTACCGCTGTTCAAACATAAAACTACCGCCAATTACACGGAGAAGCTGGAGAATGCCGGTGCTGTCTCCTTGCCTAACACGTATCTGGAATACGACGAAGACCTGGGGGAATTTGTTTTGAAGCCTTGCGGCGGCGAGCAGGACATGTTCGCGGAGCAGGAGGCTGAGGCTGATGAAGTAACTGTCGATGTTAAAGCCATTCCGCAGGACTGTCACCGTCCCCTGCAGGTGCGTGATCCTATGTGCAATGACTGCGCTAATCGCGATACCAGCGCCTGTGACCATTGCGATGGCTGCGACAAGTGGGAGCCGACGGTAAAATGATTCCGCTGCGTCCCTACCAGCAGGAGCTGGTGGATAATATCCGCAGAGCAATCGGTCAGGGGCGGCACAGCGTGTGTGCAGTGTTGGGCTGTGGCGGTGGTAAGAGCGTTATTCAGGGCAACATCGCCGCCAGCGCCACGGCACGCGGCAACAGAGTGCTGTTTGTGGTCCACCGCAAAGAGCTGTGCCAGCAGATTACCAATACTTTTGCTGCATGCGGCGTAGACTTCTCGCTTTGTACCGTAGGCATGGTACAGACGGTCTGTCGCAGGCTGACCAAAACGCCGGAACCGAAGCTGATTCTGGTTGACGAAGCGCACCATATCCTGTCGCAGAGCTATTTGTCCATCCTGCAGCATTTTCCTGGTGCCGTCGTCTTAGGCTTTACCGCCACGCCGCAGCGCATGAACGAGGGTGGTCTGGGGGCTGTCTTTGAAGAGCTCATCGAGTCAGTGTCGACAGAATGGCTCATCCAGAACCATTATCTGGCACCGTACAAATACTACGGCGTTCAGCTGGCAGATGCCAGCAAGCTGCATACTAAACGCGGCGACTACGACAAGGCTGAGATTGAAGCGCTTATGAATAAGCGTGCCATCTTTGGCAGTGCTGTTGAAAACTGGCTGCAGCTGGCCAAGGGAAAGCAGACCATCGTGTACTGCTCGTCTATCGCCACCAGCGAGGGCACAGCGGCCGCTTTTAGGGAGCAGGGTATAAATGCTATGCACCTTGACGGTACAACGCCGCAGGCGCAAAGACAGGCCGCCGTAGATGGGTTCCGGCGCGGTGAGGTCACGGTCCTTTGCAACGTTGATTTGTTTGGCGAGGGCTTTGACGTGCCTGACTGCGATTGCGTGGTGCTGATGCGGCCTACCAAGTCGCTCACGCTGCACATCCAGCAGTCCATGCGGTCCATGCGTACCAATCCCAACAATCCCGATAAAGTCGCGCTGATCCTGGACCATGTTGGCAATTTCACCCGGCACGGTCTGCCGGATGATGTGAGGGAATGGTCTTTGGAATCCAAAGCCAAGAAGAAAAAGCAGGAGCTCAGCGTCAAGCAGTGCCCGAATTGCTTTGCCGTGGTCAAGTCAGCAGTCACCGAGTGCCCTCTCTGTCATTACGTATGGGAGAAGGAAGAGCGCGAAGGTCCGGAGGTCGTGGAGGACATCATCCTGCAGGAAGTCGCGCGCATGCCGTATAGTAAGCACATCGAGTGTAAGTCATGGGCGCAGCTGGAGCTGTTCCGCTCGACGCACAAACGTGCTGATGGCAAGGTTTTTAAGTTCGCCTGGTCGCTACACAAAGCGGTGCAGCTGGGGCTGGCAGTACCGGAACGGTACCGCAGTGCCGCTATCCGCCTGTTGCGTCAGGATGAATACAGGAGGTTAAAGTTTGAATAAATCTGAAGCTCAAATTATGAAGGAGATTGAGGTCGCGGTGTCTGCCGCAGGGCACAAGATTTTCCGCGTCAATGTTGGCGAGGGCTATTTGTACCGCACACAGCCGACGCAAGCGACGCTCGAACTCGAGAACAAGCGCAGCCGCTGGTTTAAGAGCGGACCGCCGCAAGGCTACAGTGATTTGTCTGGTGTAGCGTATCCGTCGGGCAAGGCAATCTTTATCGAGTGCAAGACGCAAACCGGCAAGCCGACGATGCAGCAGTGCGTATTCCTGTTGGCGATGTTGGCAGCGGGTGCCAATGCCGGTATCGCACGCAGCACCGAGGAGGCGTTGGCGATTTGCGAGATGACGGACGACCTGCGTCAGAAGATGGGGGAGTATATCCATGGCTGGTTGGTTAAGCTTAGGCAGCGTGGTAAGTGATCCGTGGCCTGATTGTACCGACAGCGAGTTCTGGGGGCAGCTGCTACCAAGCGCTGCCCGCCATGATCACAAGCTGTATGTTAAGCTCATCGGTCTGCGCTTTGCCGGAGCAGAGCTGCTGCCTAGTGCACGCTTCGGCCTGCGCTTGGTCATGGCTAACGAGGCGACGGTGACTCAGCAGGAGGCGAGGGAGCTGCTTGCTCCCCACTCTGAGCTGTTACTGAATTTATTTTTACACATAGGAGGTGGCGCAGGTGGACAACAAAAAACTGATACATGATACTGTTGTGGCAACGCTGGCTGCCTTAAATAGCCAGCCTAAGCCGCAGGACTGCTACAAGGCGACGGAAGCACGGCTGTATGCTTACTCGACGCTGAGCGCGAACATTGAGCAGTACAAGCTTGATATCCGCGACCTGAAGGCGGAGCGTGTCACGGAAAAATCTAAAGACATTACCTGCTGGGGCGGCGCAAGTTCTCGGTTGACGCCCGAAGAGAAGCAGCAGGCACGCATTATGGCTGTAGAAGTTAAGCTAGCGCGTGATCAGGCGGAAGTTGATAAAATTGACCGCATCTTGAACAGGCTGAAAGCAAGTGAGGATGCGGTGGCGGTAGACCTTATCCGTCAGGCGTATTTTTACTGCGTGCCTTTGGATGATATTGCGCTGCGTGAAGGTGTGTCGCTCTCGACCATCCAGCGCAGGCGTACACGCCTGGTGCGGCAGCTGGCGTTAATGTTATATGGAGCGGAGGCGTTGATGTAATGACAATTCTTTCACATGAACGTATCTTGAAGACGAAAGTCACTTGCAAGACTAGCCGCATCTGCCCGCGTCAGCGGCAGTGGGCAACTCTTAGAGTGGTACAAAAATCCACGTTTCCGGGACCTAGTTTCCTTTCGCTATTTATCCGCAAGCGTCGCGAAGTTGTATTACTTTACAGCGCTCGTGGCTGCTGTCAGGTTTTTGGTTATTATAAAACGGAGGTGACACAAATATTATGATTAGTTTGTATCCTATGATTGCTGAAAAATTGCATATCCCTGTTGGCAAGGAGTTTAAGCTCAAGCCTAAGCGTGGCGGAGCGTATCCGGCGCAGTACCGTTTTATCGCTGATGATTTGGAGTATCGTCCGAGCCAGTGCTGCTATTGGGTAAGCATTGGTAATCAGCCCATGCAGATGCGTATTTTTCTGGCTTTGCTGCGTGGCGGTGTGGAGGTAGTAAAGGATTAAAGGCATGGAGTGGAATGAAGAATTAGAGAAAAAACTGCAACGCCGTGGCGAAATCTGGCACGCGGAAAAACTTGCATCGAGTATTATATTCGACGGCCGCCGTGCTCTTGAACACTATACTGCAGATGAAATGCGTGCGAAATTTGAGCCTATAGCAAAGCAGTACAGAAAGAGCGGGCGTATGTGCCTGGATTCTGATGCCTTGATTATGTACTGCAAGGAGCAGGGCTATAAATGGGAATGGTACCCACCTAGTCCGTTGGGAGAGTATTGGTTTGTGCTGCCGAAAGAGGATTTATTTTAGGAGGTGCTAAAAGATGGCTAAAAATCTAATCCCTGAAATCGCCCAAATGCTGGGGGTGAAGTTGAACGAAGAGTTTAAAATCAAGGGCGAAGACGAATTGATGACCTATAGCTTTAACAGCGACGGATTACAAGTAACCTATGGTGACGGCATTGAACTACCCTACATATCTAATAATTTAGTCCTTGTTGCCTTGGTGTCTGGCCGTCTGGAAATCATCAAACTGCCGTGGAAGCCGAAATTTGGTGATAGGTATTTTGGGGTCTTTGAATTTAACGGAAAGTTGCAGATATGCAGATACGACATATGGAGGGGAACTATTGCGGAGGAAGCACAATACAGATGTGGCTGGGTATATCGCACTCGTGAAGAAGCAGAAGCTGCACTGCCTAAGGTGGCTGCGGAAATAGGTGTACAATATGTGCTTTAAAAGATGGAGACCAAAACTAATGCAACCTTATTGGTGCATTCAAGAAAATTGTGTTTCCGGTGCACCAGAGTTAAGCGTTTGCTTTGTACACGAGTGGCAAGGCACATTTTATGAATTGCTTTTACTTAAAGCAGGTTTAGTTTTTAAAACAGAAAAAGAAGCTAGAGCTGCTTTACCATTGGCGGCGGAAGAAATTGGCTGGGGGTATGAACTATAAAAGAGAAAACTGCAACATGTTGCAAAAATCTCTTGTAAAAATTAAAAGCAGGATTTGTTTTAAAGGAGGAGTGTTATGATTACATATAGAGAATTTACATCGTTTATTAATGATGAACTTGTTCGCGTAGGAACTTTGTTTACGGAAAAACAGCAGCAGTATTCTGCTGGCGCTGATCCGCTGTCGAACTTCCGCACAGGTGCTATGCTGGAGCATCACGATGACAGTTACGATATGATGTATGATGTGGCTAAGGGATATCTGAATAAGCACATTGCTTTTCTCTATGACCATGGTATTGCCGACAAAACGGAAGAATCCTTGCGTGACATGGTTGTCTATGGTCTGATTATGTTGTACATGGTCAAGAAGCACAAGGAATGGCTTGCACAAGTGAAGGAGTGAGGCTAGTGAGCAGTAAACGTAAACTTAAGCGCCGCAATCCTGCGCCGGTGGCAGGCTTTAAATACGAGCGCATGTGTCAGACGGTGTCCGAACAGGCTATCTATCGCGTGCTGGCTGTTGCGATTGATATCCTCTGGAATGATTTCGGTGGTCTGCAGCGCAAAGACCAACGTCTGAAATTCTTCGCTGAGACATTCCGTGAACGTCTGGAAGTTGTAGACCAGGGCTTTACGCCGTCGCAGCAGGCAGCTATGGATGAGCTGCAGCGCCAGGCTGGTTATAGCGTAGTGTTTAATGCAAAATAATTCAGCGACCGCTCATCTGATGGTGGGCGGTCTTATTCTTTAAAATTCACAAAGAGTTCACAAAGACGTGAGAAAAAGCGGTGATTTTTATGGTATAATAAAAACCGTGGAGAAGTGTCGATAAAATTCGATACTTCTTTTTTGTTTATATGCTGTCGTACTCAAGTCTGGTTTAAGAGGCCGCTTTCCATAAGCGGTAGGCGGATAATCTCCGTGCGTGGGTTCGTATCCCACCGGCAGCACCTGTTTATGTAGCGTCTGGCTTTTAGCTGGGCGCTTTTTTTATGCCCGGAAGCCGTACCCTAAGGGACGGGACATCCCTTGCTATTCTCAAATCCTCAGCGGTAGTCCGGGCACCAACCAATCAGGAGGCAATTATGAAAATCATTGATATGCCTATCGGCGATGTGATCCCGTATAAAAACAATCCACGGCGTAATGACAAAGCCGTGAAGCCGGTTATGGAATCACTGAAGGAGTTCGGCTGGAAACAGCCTATTGTTATTGACAAGAACAATGTTATTGTCTGTGGTCATACGCGCCTGCGTGCTGCTAAACGACTTAAGATGAAAACTGTGCCGTGCGTGATGGCTGATGACCTTACTCCCGAGCAGATTAAGGCGTTCCGCCTGGCGGATAATAAAACCGCCGAGTTTGCAAGCTGGGACATGGACATGCTCAACAGCGAGCTGCTTGACATCAAAAGTATCGACATGGGCGATTTCGGGTTTGATATGCCGGAGCCTGAACCGGAAGAGGATGCTTTTGATGTGGATGCAGCGCACGAGGCTGCTAAGCAGAACCCAGTAACGACTCCTGGTACTCTTTATCAGCTTGGGAACCATCGCTTATTATGTGGCGATTCAACAAATCGTACTGATGTAGCACGTTTATTGGGGGGGCAAATGGTTGACATGGTATTTACTGATCCTCCCTACAATGTCGCTTATCAAGGCGGAACGAAAGAAAAGCTCACCATTAAAAACGATTCGATGAGTGAGGCTGAATTCAAAAACTTTTTAGATGCAGTGTTTGATAATTATTTTGCAGCGATGAAGCCCGGCGCGTCCTTTTACGTGTGCTACGCTAGTCGCAGTGCAGTCGAGTTCCGGCAGGCTATTGTTGATGCCGGTCTGCTGCTGAAACAGGACCTTGTCTGGTGCAAGAACACGTTTACTCTGGGAAGGCAGGACTACCAATGGCAGCATGAGCCTATCCTTTATGGCTGGAAGCCTGGCGCAAAGCACCGCTTTTTTGGCGGTCGTAAGCTGTCAACGGTTATCCCAGACAACTATCCGGTGGAGGTTGGCTATGATGCCGATGGGCATCAGCTCATCCACATCAGCATCGGGCTTAAGAATGTTTGTCTGCGTGCCGACAATGTGGAGGCTGTGGACACGGAAGAGGTTAACAGTGTAATCCATGTTGACAAACCCACGCGTAACGCCGAGCATCCCACCATGAAGCCGATTGCCCTCTGTGCTAAGTGCATCAAGAACAGCTGCCAGCAAGGTGATGCCGTTCTTGATTTGTTTGGTGGCTCCGGCTCCACGCTCATCGCCTGCGAGCAAATCAACCGCCAATGCTACAGCATGGAGCTTGACCCTGTGTACTGTGATGTCATCGTTAAGCGTTGGGAAGCTCTCACCGGCAGGAAAGCCGAGGTAATCGGTGGCGAATCCTGAGAATCTCACGCCTGTCCGAAGCGTGAGCGAAGCGAGAGAAATGGGAGCCAAGGGCGGTCGTGCGTCTGGTGAAGCCCGGCGCCGCAAGAAAGCGATGCGCGAGGTGCTTGACGACCTGCTGCAGATGCCGCTCAGACGTGGCGAGCTGAAAAACGTTGAGTGCTTGGGTGACCTGGCGGGGCCAAACGGTAAAATTACTCCGCTGATGCTGAACAGCAAAATCAATGTTACCGTTGAGCAAGCCGTCCTGCTAGGTCAGGTGTTGCTTGCTATGCAGGGTAATACCAAGGCGGCGACGTTCCTGCGTGATACTGCAGGGCAGAAAATTCTTAAGGATGCCGAAGATCAGTCTCAATATGAGGACGACGGCTTTACCGACGCAATCAAGCGCAGTGCAAAGGATGTGTGGGAATAATGGGCATCGTTGGCAGGCTGCGCAGTATTATCAAACCTGTTATCAAGTTCTACGAGTTTAGTAAAAAACAAATGCAAATCTTAACGTGGTGGTGTGAGGACTCTCCCTACCACGATTACAATGGCATTATAGCTGACGGCTCCATCCGTGCTGGTAAAACGGTAGCGATGGCCGTCTCTTTTGTTATTTGGGCTATGGATACCTACGATGGCCAGAACTTTGCTATGTGTGGTAAAACCGTAGGCAGCTTCAAGCGTAACGTCTGGAAATGGCTCAAGCCTGTACTGCTGGTGCGTGGCTATCAGGTAGAAGAATCACGCACGGAGAACCTTATCGTGATAGCTCGCAAGCAAGGTAGCACGATGAAGCTGAATTACTTCTACGTGTTCGGCGGCCGCGACGAGTCCTCGCAGGACCTTATTCAAGGTATTACTTTGGCTGGTCTGTTTTGCGACGAGGTTGCGCTCATGCCGGAGTCATTCGTTAATCAGGCATCTGGCCGCTGCTCTGTGCCGGGCGCTAAGCTGTGGTTTAACTGTAACCCGGATAGCCCGATGCACTGGTTCCTGCTACGCTGGATTGAGAAGTGCGACGAGAAGCGCTTGCTGCATATCCACTTCTTGATGGACGACAATCCGTCGCTATCCGACGAGGTGCGCGAACGTTACCGGACGATGTATTCCGGTGTGTTCTATCGCCGCTTCATTTTAGGCGAGTGGGTAATGGCGCAGGGCGCTATCTACCGTGATGCGTGGAGTGATGAGCTGCTCTTTGGTGATGATCAGCTGGAGTATCTGCTCAAAAATCTGCACATCATGAAGCGCTCCATCACGATTGACTATGGTACAGTCAATCCTATGGTTTATCTTGATGTGCTCGATGATGGTACAGATTTGTGGTTCATCCGCGAGTATTATTGGGACAGCCGCGCCGAGGAAAAGGAGAAGGACAACAGCCAATACGCCGACGACCTGCTTGAGTTCGTGCATGGCGTGGAGCTGTGGCCGACAAATGTGGTCATAGATCCATCTGCAGCAAGCTTTAAAATTGAGCTGCGTAATCGTGGGCTGCGTGCGAAGGAGACGGTGGAAACAATCAACGCCGACAATGATGTCATTGAGGGCATCCGTAAGGTGAACACGCTTCTAACCCGTCGCCGCATCCATTTTTATTGTGGCTTAGTGCACACGCTGAAGGAGATGCAGTCCTATTGTTGGGACGACAAGGCTCTGCAGCAGTCTGGCAAGGAGAAGCCTATTAAAGTAGCTGACCATGCGCCTGATGCGGTGCGCTACTATGTATCAACAGTCATCAGGCCAAGGAGGATAGCAAATGTCTAAAAGAAAACGCAGGCGCGCCCTGGACAAAGCTCCTGAGCCGCAGCCAATACGCAGCAGGGCGCTCGACGCCTTTAGCAATGTGCTGGCTCGCTTGGGCGCAGGCACTCCGAACCTGCTGGAAGGCACGGAGTACAGTCTGCAGCGCATGTCGCGTGATTTTAATACTTTGAATGCTCTCTACCGTGAGAGCTGGATTGTCCGTCGCATCATCGACGTTATCCCGGCGGACATGCTTAAAAACTGGATAACGATTACCAGCGGCCTGGACCCCGATGTAGAGAAGCGGCTCAGTCTTACTCTGCGTCGTACTCAGCTCATTGACAAGCTTAAGCGTGGCATGCAGTGGGGCAGGCTCTACGGTGGCGCTTTGGGCGTGATGCTGGTCAAACACCAAGGCTACGACCTTAGCCAACCGCTGCAGCTTGACTGGATAATGCCTGGCGATTTCGCAGGGCTGCTCATCTTCGACCGCTGGAACGGAGTTAACCCATCCAGCGAGCTTATCGAAGATATTTCTGATCCTGATTATGGTTATCCGAAATATTACACTGTAACTGATCCTGCCGGTGGTGGCTCCGTGAAGATTCATTATAGCAGGGTAGCTCGATTCCCCGGAGCCACGCTACCGTTCTGGGAGGAAATTGCAGAGATGCAATGGGGCGCGTCTGTCATTGAGTCTATTTTTGATGAGCTGCGTAAGCGTGACAATGTAAGCTGGAACATTGCGCAGTTGACCTTCATGGCGAACATCCGCGTGCTTAAAATGCAGGACTTAGGTCAGCTCCTGGCGGCGACGGACAGTGAGTCGCAGGCTGAGCTGCTGCGAACGCTGGAAGCTCAGAACATGCTGCTGAACAATATGGGTATGCAGGTCATGGATGCTGCAGATGGTCTGGAAACGCACCAGTACACGTTCGGCGGCCTTGCTGATTGTTATCAGCAGTTTATTATGGATATCAGCGGCGCTGCTGAAATTCCAGTGACGCGTCTGTTTGGGCGCTCTCCCTCTGGTCTTAATGCTACGGGCGAGAGTGACCTGCAGAACTATTATGACATGATAGCTGAGAAGCAAGAGTCTTATCTGCGGCCTATCCTGAACAAAGTGCTCCCGCCGTTCATTATCTCGACGTTAGGCAGCCTGCCGGACGACTTCGATTTTGAGTTTGACCCGGTTGCAGAGCCTACGGATAAAGAGCGCGCCGACCTTGCCAAGTGTGGCACAGATAACGTTGTAGCTGCCTACAATGCTGGTCTTATCTCTCAGCGCACTGCTCTGAAGGAGTTGAAGCAGCAGAGCGAGCGCACCGGTGTCTGGACCAACATCACCGATGAGGACATCGAGCGTGCGTCTGATAATGTGGAGCCGCCTGATGAGATGGGCGGAATGTTTGGCGACATGGGCGGTGGCGAGGCTGCTGGTGCTGAATCTCAGCAAAACAAACCGTCTGAATCTGAATAAACAACTTGCAACAATTTGATTTGAGAGTTAATATGTACACACTAAAAATTACGGAGGTTAGTGTCATGGATAAAACAAAGCTTAATCTGGAACGCATGCGTACTTACGATGCTGAATGGGAAGAAGATAAGCATCCGCGTGCTGAAAACGAACAGTTCACTTCAGGTAGTGGCAGTGCTGGTGGTAGCGCTAATGGTTCGAGCGAATCGTCAGCTAAGAGCCATAATTCTGCTACTGAGCCTAAGTCTCCGCTCCGTCAGACTGCTGAAACGATTCAGGGCGGCAGTGGCAAAGCGGCAAAAAAAGCAGATGAGCCCGCATTCGATTTTTCCGTTGAAAAACCTGCTAATATGTCCAAGGGCTTTTTTTACGATGTGTACAAGCTGGAAATTTTGAGCGAGCGCTTGCATGAAAATATTTCAAAGCAAAAGTACGACGATGTAAATGATTACGTCGATAGTTTAAAAAGCAAGGGCTTTAATGTGAGCGAGCCTAAAGAATGCGGATACAAGCAGTATAAAGTAAACGTTGTATATCATGATGATTATACTGGTGAGGACGTAAGACTTATAACTTATTATCGTGGTCGTAGCAAGGAGGCTGGCACGCCTGCCGGTGGGTTCTACAGATAATGAAAAAATTTAAAATGCCGCGAGTCATTGAGCGCTCTTATGCCAGTGCCATTGACCGCCTGATGCAAGGAATGAAGCGTGAGTTATCTCACGTTGCCAGTCCTTTTTTTATTGCTGACGTATTGCGTCGGCTGGCTCGTTCGCCGACTTTCATCCAAGCCTGCGACCAAATCGCACGATTAATGGCCACGCATCTGTTCCGCGATGGGCATAAGACGTGGCGTGCTGCAGCGGCTGAGGGCAGCAAGGGGCGAATCATTCGCACTGCTCTACAGCGCGAGCTTGCCTCGCCACGCGTCGCAAAAGTGTACGAGGGTATAATCAGTCGCAACGCTGAATTAATCCGCTCTATGCCGCTCACGCTGGCTGACAGGGTGGCTCACAAAGTCGCAGAAGGTTATGAGCAAGGCTTGCGACCGGAAGCGATGATAGACGATATCCTCAAAGAGTACCCGCATATAACCGAAGCTCATGCAAGGCTTATCGCCCGCACGGAAACGTCTAAAGCCAGCACGGCTCTGACGCAGGTGCGTGCTGCTGAGGCAGGGCTTGACTGGTACGTCTGGCGGACGAGCGAGGACTCTCGTGTACGTTCTGCTCATGCTCATATGGATGGTGTGATTATCCCTTGGGGCGAGGCACCGGCGCCGGAGTTGCTGAACCACGAGAAGTCGCAGGGGAATTACCATGCGGGCAACATTTACAATTGTCGCTGTTATCCTGAACCGCTTATCAGGTTTGACCAGGTGGCGTGGCCTGCAAAGGTTTACCGCAACGGCAAAATCGAGCGCATGGGCATAAAACAATTCAAACGATTACTACCTGGAGGTGAGCTATGAGCAAGGCATATTTTGGCTCACGAATCTCCGACCACATCCTTAAAACGCCAGAAGGCTTTCTGATCTGCAAGGACGTTCCGATTGCTCGTACAGGTACGCAGCAGTATCGAGGCTGCGAGTTCGGCGGTCCGGTCGCTGATGGCATTTATAATGTCCAGCGCCCTGAAGCCGAAGTCTTTGACCGTGCTGCCGTGGCAAGCTTTGAAGGCAAGCCTGTATGCGATGAGCATCCGGAAGAAGATGTAACCCCTGATAATTATGGGCGGTACATGAAAGGCGTGTGCCGTGATGTGCGTCGAGGCGATGGCGATTTGAGTAATTGCCTGGTCGCTGATTTGCTTATTTACGATGCTGACCTTATCAATAAGATTGAGGCTGGCAAACGCGAGATATCTTGCGGCTATGACTGCTTGTGGAATCCGACGAGTGATTCTAGCTATGACCAGCTGGAAATCCGCGGTAACCATGTAGCGGTTGTTGATAAAGGCAGGGCGGGGCATAAGGTTGCCATCCGTGACGCTGCCGACGATGAAAAAGGAGGTATAAAAATGTCTAAATCTTTGATTGGACGTATCCTGCGAGCGCTGGCTCGCGACGAATCTACTACACCGGAGGACATGGAGGCTGCTGCAAAGCTTGCAGGTAGCTCTGACGCTGAACCGCGTCCTCAGCCTGCGCCAGCTCCTGCTCCTGCAGCTCCCGCAGCTCCTGCAACACCTGCACCTGCTGCTGTGCCGCAGCCTGAAAATAAACCTGCAGCAATGGATGAGGCTACTGAGGCGCGTTTCAAGAAAATTGAGGACGCGCTGGAAGCTATCAGCTCTAAGCTGAATCCTGCGCAGCCTGCTACTGAACCTAAAAAGGACGCTCTGGACGCGCTGGAGGAAGAGCTCCAAAACAAAGCACCTGCTGCTGCTCCTGCCGGTGATGAGGATGATGTAATCGAGCCGCCGGAAGATATTAATGCGCAGGATGCAGCGCCGGAGGAAGATGTTGAGGGCGAGTGTGTTCCCAATGCTAAAGAAGTACGTGACGCAGCTATGGCTTTAATTAAAAACTTGAAGCCTGCAGTAGCAGCTATCCCCAATGAGGCACAGCGCAAACGTGCGGCTGACTCTCTGGCTATCCTCATCAAAGGCTCTATGCAGCAGGATGCTCAATATGGCGAGTTGATGCAGATGCGTCGTCGTTCCGTTGCGCAAGACAGCAAGCCTGATGATTACGCTCTGGGACGTGAGATTGCAAAAAAATATAATCCGCATTATAAAAATCGTTAAGGAGGCAAAACAATATGAGTGGTAAAGCAATTGGTATCTCTATGAATTTTGGCTATCCCGGTAACTACGCCCGCACTCCGGACGATATCGTGGCCAGCCGTCTGTTAAACGAGGAAAGCGAAGCTATCCCGTTTGGTGCCGCTGTCTGCATTAAAGACGATAATACTTACACTGCTGTTGGTGCTGCAACTACTGCTGCTGATGTGTGTGGCATTGCGCTGCGTGTTGTTAAGCAGGCCATTAGCTATAGCGAGCAAAATTACACCGAATATCAGCCTGGTGCTTATATGTCTGTGTTGGAACGTGGCGCTGCGACCGTCGTATGCAATGTTGGCACTCCTAAGGCCAATGGCAAAGTGTATGTGCGCATCAAAGCTAATACTTCTGTCGCTAATGGTGTAGTTGGTGGGTTTGAAGCTGCAGCTGATGGTGACAACACTATCGAGATTCCAAACATGCGCTGGACTTCTGGCGCTATGGATGCAAATCGTGTATGCGAAGTAACCTTGTTGACTCGCGTAGCTGCGTAATTTTAAGGAGGTATAAACAATATGGCACAATTAAGCTTTTTACAGGCTGATGCCGGTATGCGCAATTTAGGCAACTACGCTATGAAGCGTGGCGGTCTGAAAGCATTCCGAGGTAACGTATGGGATACTGCAGTAAGCTCCGGTATGGCTTATCTGACTGGCGAACTGGAAAAAATGGATCCAAAGGTGCGCGAACCGCTGACCAGTGTGACCTGGCAGCGCGATATCGTTGCTAAGACCGGCGGTGGCTGGGTGGAATACACCAGCACCTTTGATGTCGATTATGCAACTTCCGGCGCTAACGGTAACAGCATCACTGCTCCTGGTGCGACTACTATCCCGGTAATGCAGGTTAACACCGGCAAAAACCTGTACAAGGTTAACACCTGGATGCATGCTATGCAGATTCAATTTATCGACCAGGCTAAGCTGAAACAAATCGGTCGTAACCTGGAAGACCTGCTTGATAAGGGCATCAAATTGAATTACAACAAGACTTTGGACCTGAACACCTATAAGGGCTTTAAGGAAGCGGGTACTACCGGCTTGCTGAATGATGCGCAGGTTGCAGTGCATTCTGTTGGAAATGGCGCAAGCGGTAAGCCTGCGTGGAACACCAAAACTGCAGACGAAATCCTGCATGACATAAACAATGCACTGGTTGACTCCTGGACTGCATCTGAGTATGACCTTAAGGGCATGCCGAACCATATCCTGATTCCGCCTAAGCAATACGCGTACATCACCATGCAGAAGGTTTCCGACGCTGGTAACGTGTCCATCATGGAGTACCTGCTGCAAAATAATATTGCTAAAAAGCAGGGCGGCGATATCACTATCGAGCCTTGTCGTTGGTGCATCGGTGCAGGCAGCGCCAGCAAAGACCGCATGATGGTCTATGTCAACGATGAGGATATGGTCAACTTCGACTTGACTGTACCTATCACTCGCGCCTTCACTCAGCCGTCTGCTGAGCGCGCTGCTTATTTGACTCTGTACGCAGCTCAAATCGGCCAGGTTAAGTTTAATTACTATCAGCCTGCAGGTTATTACGACGGCATCTAATTTTAAATTGTTTTAGCCAGACGCTTTGTTCGTCTGGCTTTTCGTATTATAGGAGGTACTATAGTGATTATTTTAACCAGAAAAGTATTTTGCTTTGTGAAGCAAGACTCTGTCGACCGTGAAGAAGCTATCAGATTTACTACCAAAGGCGGTCTGGAAATTGAAGATGCTCCTGAATGGATTAAAAACGATCCCCTTTATGCTTGGGGCCTGGAAGATGGTGACATCGTGGAGGTAAATGGTAAAACTCCGAAGGCTGAGGCAGAAGCTGTTGCCAAAGCCAAGCAAAGCAAAGCGGAGGATAAAAGCGAATAAGGAGGTGCATTATGTACCATCCGCTGATTGCTCAGGCGAGCAATATCAAAACGCAGGAGAATCCTCCCTACACCAAGGAGGACTTCCTGGCATTCTATCCACAGTTTGCTGAGCCGCTGCCGGAAATAGTGCTGGACAGCTTTGTAGAGCTTGGTCAGGCGTGTGTAAGCGAGCAGCGCTATGGCAAGATGTGGAGAATGGCCATCGGACTATTCATCGCCCATATGTGCACCCTGTACATGCAGTCTGCTGCAGACCCGGGGACACCTGCTGCTGATATCCTTGCCGCAGCTCAGGCCGCTGGTGTTGTTACGAGTGAGTCTGCTGATGGCGTGTCCTACAGTATGGATACATCAGCCCTGTCACAGGACCTTGCAGGTTGGGCGGCGTTCCGGTTGACCGCGTTTGGCGTGCAGTTTGCCACTCTGGCGCGCTTTGCTGGCAAGGGAGGCATGTATGTATGGTGAGCGTAAAAACTTCACATAGGACGGTCAGCGGCGGCCTTCAGGGGCTTATGGACAGAGTGCAAGCTTTAAATCGTGTTAATAAGCTTTACGTTGGCATCCCGCAGGATAAAACCTCTCGTGGCGATGAGCCTATCAATAACGCGAGCCTGCTGTACATCCATACTCATGGCATCCGGCGTAGGTCCATGCGTGAGGAAATGCAGGGCTATATGGATCAGGGTATGAAGTACAGTCTTGCTTATCAGCTCTACGTCCAGACACACGGCTCGCCGCTTTGGCATGCACCGCCACGTCCTGTTATTGAACCGGCCATCGCCAAGCACCACCGTGAGATTGCAGAAGAGTACGCTAAGGCTGTAAAGGCTGCTATGACTGGCGATGGAGCGAGAGCTGATGCTTTTATCAAACGCACGGGCCTGCTGGCGCAGAACATCTGCCGCAAATGGTTTACGGATGCCGAGAATGGCTGGCCGCCTAACTCCCCGAAAACCATAGATAAAAAGACCAAAGGCAAGGGCGGCAAAACCAATCCGCTTATTGATACCGGTGCCTTGCGTAAGGCTATTGTTTATGTAGTAAGGAGTGATTGACGTGGTTAATGTTGGCAGAGTGGTGCGCAGCAAGCGTTTAGGGTGCCAGCGCATTACTGTCAAACGCTACGCTGCGAGCTGGCACGATGGAGCTTACGGTCGAGATGCAGACAATCCTATTGTGCTGCAAGTGGCAGCGATTGTTACCGTTGCCCAGCCCAAAGATTTGCAGTTATTGCCCGAAGGTGACCGGGTTACCGGGGCAATGAAGTTTTTGACGAATGTTGAGCTGCACGCGACCAATGGCGAAGCTATCAGCGATGAGCTGGAATGGCGCGGAGCACGCTACAAAATCCTCACCGTTACGCCTGATATTGATTATGGCTTTTACCGATCTATCGGGACAAGATTGGACGGTGACGGTATTGGTTAAAAATATTGCTGAATTTGAATCTTTAATGTGGGCAGAGCTGATGGCTATCCTCGGGTATGATGTTAATCAACTACCGCCGCCTGTACGCCGCTCCTGGCCAACGGACGGAGGCCCCGACTGGAAGCTTACAGACAACGTGGTCTTTATGCAGTGCACCGAGGCGGCCGAGGACATCATGCAGCCGATTGATGAGCGTTGGCAGTCTGAAGGACGTGATTTTTTGCGTGAGAGTGCAAGCACACGTAGCATCCAGCTACGCCTGAATGCTTATGGGCCTGCCTGCTATGAATCGCTTTTGCAAATTCGCCTTGAGTTGCTGCGTGGCCGGCCGAAGCTCAAAAAACAAAAAATCTATATTATCCCCGGCAAGGATTCCATCCAATATGCGCCTGAACTATTTCAGGGGCGTTGGTGGAAGCGTGCCGATTTGACTTTATATTTTAATGTACTGATCAGCGTTGAATCTATTGTGAAAGCAATTGAAGAAGTCAACGTTACGATTAAAGCAAACGAGCCTGGTACGAGTGATGTTATCCTTGAGCCAGGCGAAATTATTATTAAGAAAGGGTGATTTAGTTGGCTTATAAATTGGATTTATCTCCAATTGTCGACGTGGTTATCAACCTGTCTGCTAAGGCTGCTGCTCGCAAGGGCTTTAACCTTGGCCTGATTATTGGCAAGTCTGAGGTTATTCCGGCGAATGAAAGGGTACGGATTTATACCAGTGCATCTCAAATGCTGACCGATGGGTTTACAGAAACGTCTCCAGAATACAAGGCTTCTCAGCTTTATTTTGCTGCTACGACCAGCCCTCGTAAGCTGGCGGTGGGCGTAAAGCTGGTAGAAGACGAGAATTTAACTGCTACGCTGGAGGCTTGCCGTGCTGCTAACTCTCAGTGGTGGCCGTTTAGCTATCTTGGCGCAGAAGATGTTGATATCAAAGACAGTGCAGCTTGGTGCGAGACCGCTGTACCTGACAGCGTCTACATGTATACGACTGCTGATAAAAGCGTACTTGACGCATCTAGTGATGCAAAGAGCATCTTTAAGGCTTTGAAGGATAAAAACTACCGTCGCAGCTTTGGTCAGTATTGTGGTGACACGGATACTCCCGATGCTGTTGCAGCTACTATGGGCTACGCGATGGGCGCTAACCGTGGTCTTGCCGGTGATGCGTTTACGCTGGCGTATAAAACTCTGCCCGGCGTAAAACCAGATGACCTGTCTGAATCTCAGGTAACCCATGTGTGTGGCAGTGCTGAATCTACAGGTCATAACGGTAATGTATATATTACTCGTGGCGAGGAATACGATGTTTTGCAGCAGGGCTACATGGCTGATGGCACGAGCTTTGATGAGGTGCTTTACCTTGATATGCTCAAAAATGACATTACGCTTAATGTCATGGACCTGCTTTACCAGCGTCGAAAATTGCCGCAGACTGAAGCTGGCGTTACAAGCATTATTAATGTTATCAATGATGCTTGTCGTAAGTATGTAAAGTTAGGCTTTATCGCTCCGGGCAAGTGGAACGGTGCCGAGTGCCTGAATCTGCAGACAGGTGATTACCTGCCTGATGGCTATCTGGTGCAGAGCGAGCCTCTTGACGAGCAGTCTCAGGCTGACCGTGATAAACGCAAGGCTCCACCGATTTATGTTTGCTGCAAACTGGCTGGTTCGATTGAATTTATTACCATCCAGGTTAATGTTAACCGCTAAGGAGGCTATCTGAATGGAATTAACTACTTACAGTTTTGCTGATCTGGCTGGCTCTATTAATCATCCGACGTTTGGCTCTTACCTGTTTGATGGTACTGGCGTTGGCTCTGTAACCGTTGCTAAGGCCACCGACCGCACTGCTCATGATATTGCTGCAGATGGCTCTGTAATGGTATCTAAGATTGCGGGCAATAATGGCACCGTAACCATTGAATGTCAACAGACCTCTGCTATCCATAAATGGCTGAGCGCCTGGTTTAACGCGCTGTGGCAACTGCCGACAAGCGAATGGGCAAGCACCAGCATGACGCTGCGTAATACCGCTACAGGTACACGCCATATTATCTCCGGCATCTCGCCGCAGAAGGAGCCGGACACTCCCTATCAGAGCCAAGGCCAGCGAGTGTCTTGGACGCTGATGTGTGCTGAGATTACTAATCTGCCGATTTGATGGAGGGCTGAATCATGCTAAAACAAAAAACACAAGTTGTGGAGGTGGCTGGCAAATCCTACCAGCTCACTAAGATGGACGCTCGCACAGGCAGCTATGTTGCTTTTAAAGTTGCGGGCGTGCTGGCGCCGTCTGGCGACAAAACAGCCGAGATGGCTGCTGCTCTCATGGGTATGCCACGTAAGGATTTTGATGAACTGCAATCCCTGCTGCTGCGCACCGTTAATCGTTTGATTGATAACGGTAATGGTCAGCAGCTCCCCGAACCTGTCCTGACGGCTAAGGGAGATTTTGTTGATGATGCTCTGGCGTATGATGCTGCCAGCGTTATCCAGCTGACTGTTCATGCGCTGATTTTTAACGTCGGAGGTTTTTTCGCCGCAGCCGGGTTGAATCTCCCGGCAGAATTGACGGGCAAACCTACGAGCCGATGAGTTATCCGACGCTTGATGCTTTCGCCTTTGCTCCTGTTGTTGCCGGGCTTTGGCGGCAGCACGAGCTGAGTGATGGCACGTATGATTTTGATGATTTGCTGGACGCTCACGAACTGTTGGCGGTCAAGGCAGAAAACGCACGGCGGATGCAGGAAGCCATGAGAAAGGAGTAGGCTGATGAGCAATATCTTAGAAGAATATCTTGTGCGCATTGGCGCGGAAGTCGACAAGGACGCTTTTGCCGGAGCTGCGCAAGCTATCAGCAAGTTATCCGGTATGCTTGGGAAACTGGGTACTATCCTTAAATATGGCGGTATTTTTGTAGGCCTTGCTAAAGTTACGGAAGCTGTCATTGATAACATCAAGGCTGTGGCCAGCGCAGATTTGGAATACCAAAAGCTGGCGCAGTCAATGTGGGTGACAAAGGACACAGCAAAAACCTTGAGTGTGATCCTGAAGACCATGGGCGCTTCGCAGGAGGATGTGGCGTGGGTGCCGGAGCTGCGTGAGCAGTTTTTCCGCCTGCGTCAGGAGATGGCAGAGCTATCTACTCCTGCAGATGCCGACGGACAGTTAGCCTGGATCCGTGAGATTGGCTACGATGTGCAAAGTCTGCAGCTTAAGCTCAAAATGTTCAAGGAGTGGGTGGTCTACTACCTTATCAAAGAGCTTCAGCCCTACATCAAAGAGTTTCAAAAATTCATTCGCTGGCTTAATGATAAATTCGGCAAGAATCTTCCTGTGCTGGCGCGTAAGGTGGCCAGTGTGCTGGCGAGTGTTGTGCGTGTAGCCATGTCGCTGGTCAAGGCTCTAAAATGGCTATTTGAAGGAACTTATAATTTTATTGACGCGCTGCCAAGTAAAACAAAGGCTTTAGTAGCTGTATTTGCTGTTGTCGGTGCTGCCATCATGGCAGGGCCGTTTGGCTTGATGATGATGGCCATCGGCACTGCACTCATCATGCTGGAGGATTTCTTTGGTTATCTTGAGGGGCGCGAGAGTAGCAATACATTAAAGCCGCTCTGGAAATGGCTCACGGATGAGAATAATCCGCTGCGTCGTCTTATTGAAAAGCTTAAGGAAGGCATTGCTTTTATCCTTGAGAAGCTTACGGAGCTGTTTGAAAAAGTCTTTACGGAAGAGCGGCAGGAAAAGCTCAAAAAGACTGTAGCTAATATTGCTAAGGGCGTTGCTGAAATTGCCGAAGGTCTGGCGACGATTGTTGAGAGTATTTTTGGCAAGAAGTATCCTGTAGTGAAGAAATTCTGGGACTTCTTCTTGATTGCTGTTGGTAAAGTTGTAGATAAGGTACTCACGCTGACCAATAGTATGGGACATCTTATGCGTGCTTTGGGTAAGGCTATGCAGGGCGACTTCAAGGGAGCGCGTGAGGAATTTATCAATGCGGCTGCTGATGAAAATGCAACAGGCGAGCGGTCTAAATATATCCAGCAAAAGCTTATGTCGATGGGCTTCACTGCTTCTGCTGCCGCTGGCGTTGTAGGAAACCTTGTCCAGGAATCTGGCTTGCGCACGGATGCTATCGGTGATAATGGCACATCCGGTGGTTTGGCTCAATGGCACAATGAACGCTTAGATGCTCTTAAGCGTTTTGCTGCTGCGCGTGGTAAAAAGTGGACTGACCTTGACACGCAGATTGAATTTTTAGCAGAAGAAATGCGCACGTCCTACGCTGATACTTATGCTAAAATGCAAAGCGCTGAATTGCCGGAGATAGCCGGGCAGATCATGACGGACGAATATGAAATCCCTGATCCTGCATCTGCTAATTATGCTCAACGTCAAGCTAATGCTCGTGCTGCCTATGAAGCTATGCAGTCTGGAAATAAACAAGCGGATGATTATCATGGTGGCGGCGGATATGACAGCCTTGTTGCTCCTACGAGCTATGCTGCAGGTTTTGCTGCTGGTGGTACTGCCGGCCTTATGCCAATGAGCAATAACACGGCGACCTATAACGGCGGAGTTGTAAACGTTGGCGGCATCGTGGTTAATTGTGGGAACGTAAGTGATCCGCAGGGCGTGGCTAAGGCTGTGGAAGGAACGATGGAAGATTTTGCCCAGCGTCTGGCAGCGCATAACGGAGGGACGGTGTTTGTATGAGCTTAATGGGTACGATGAACACTTTAAATGGTATCTGGGGCGCTAATAATCTGGTTGCTAAGCTCACGGGCAATAAGTCATTTAAGACTAATGATGGTTATAGTCCATCTGTTTGGGGCAGTGGGCTAGGAGCACAACAGGTGCTTATGGTTAAAACGAATATTGGTGGCTATTTTTTTGATGCTGTTTTTAGCGTTGATACTGAACATAGCCTGACGGTTACCCAGCATCCTGTGCAGACTGGCGCAAATATCAGCGACCATGCTTTTGTAAATCCTATCCGTATGACGATGCAGATTGGCGTATCTGATGCCATGGCTTATCGTGTTGGTGCTGATTATGGCGGGGATGGCGGCACAAAATCTGTACAGGCCTATCGCTTACTATGCAAGCTGCAGGAACTGCGTATACCCATGCAGGTTGTTACGCGTCTGAACACGTACCAGAATATGCTTATTGAGAGCATTGATGTGAGCGATGATGTATCGACGCTATGCGCGCTCAAAGCTACGGTTAATCTTGTGCAGGTGTTGGTTGTAAATGTTGGTACGGAGAAAGTCTCGGCGCGTCAGTGGACTACAGGTGCACAGCGAAAATCGCAGGAAGTGCAGCCTAAAGGCGACAACAGTACAGCTTTACGTAAGTTTGAAAAGGGCACTGGCATGGAGGTGAAGTGGGGATGAGCTATTATGAAATACCCTTGACTACCACGCCTTTTGATCAGAAGACTTTTAAGCTGACACTTGATGGCGAACGCAACATCAACATCCTGCTGAAGCTACGCTATTATGATTTGTACGAGTTGTGGGTGGCTGATGTCTGCGACAATAGCACAGGCGAAGAGTTGATTACAGGCATGCCGCTAGTGCCTGGCATTGATTTGTTAGGTCAGTACGCTTACCTGAATATTGGCAGTGCTCAAATCGTGGCTGTTGGTCCTACCACACAGGAGCAGCCTGATAATGAGACACTAGGCTCAGCCTGGGTGCTTTTGTGGGGTGATGGCTCATGAGCAGTTATCTGTGGATGCGCAAGTGGAAAATCCTTGTTGTGGATGATCAGGACAAGGAGGCCCTGAATGTTTCTGACCTGCACGTGAAGTTTACTGTCAAAAAGTCGCGGGAAATAAACAATTACTCAACTGTGGAGATTTACAATCTTACTGCTGCAACAGAGCAGAAAATCCTTAAAGAGGGCGACCGCATCATTATTGAGGCCGGTTATGAAGGCTACTTGACTACATCTGCAGATGGCTCCGTCCAGGAAGCAAAGGATGCTGAAGGCAATACCCAAGAGAAACAGTACGGCGTTATTTTCGACGGAAAAATTATTTATCCGTCCCGACGCAAGGAGAGTAATACGGACTACGTGCTGTCGCTCCTATGTGTAGACGGAGCTAATGTCCTTGGGAAAAATTTTATTGCCAAAACTTTAAACAAGGGCGTAAACCAACGTCAGATTTTGGATGCGGTCTGCGAAAAGTCAAAAACCAAAATACCTACGAATAGTATTACTCAGGGCCTGTCCGGGCAAAAGCTGCCGCGGGGTAAGGTTATTTTTGGCGAACCTAAAGACTATATTTCTGATATTGCCCGCGGCAACGGGGCCAGCTATTGGGTGAACGACGGCAAGTTGAACATGATTAAGCTTGCCGACGCTGCCAAGGATGAAGCCATCGTGCAAACGCCTACGACCGGTCTTGTCGGGATGCCGACGCAGACGCAGTATGGCGCAAATTTTAAGCTGCTGCTGAATCCTGCTGTACAGATGTGGTCCTTGGTGCAGCTTAAAAATAGCGAGATTGCGGAAGCGCAGGTTACTCCAGGTCAGGCGCAGATGCCGCTTGATGAAGAGTGGATCTATCAGGTAATCGAGCTGACGCATACTGGTGATACGATGGGTAATGATTGGTATACATCCTGTACGGCTGTTTCTCGCTATGGTAAGGGCGTATTGCCTGCCCTCATGGCCAACAATTCGCAGAATCCGAACGGAGTGTGATTTTATGATTGATTTGAATTTGCGCACGCCGAACGTCGAACGTCAGGGCGAACTTGACGCTCGAGCTGCTGCAATCAAGACGCGCGTGTGCGTGCCAGGTATCATCCAGAGCTTTGATGCTACTGCTCAGACTGTTACTGTGCAGCCAGCGCTGCGAGAAAAAATGCTTGCAGACGGTGATGAATCATGGATAGATATTCCCTTGCTGGTCGACGTGCCTATCGTCGTGCCACGTGCTGGCGGTTATGCGCTGACGCTACCTATCCAGGCAGGCGATGAATGCCTTGTGGTGTTTGGCGATATGTGCATGGATGGCTGGTGGCAGAGCGGGGGCGTGCAGAATCAAGTTGAATGTCGCAGGCATGACCTGTCTGATGGCTTTGCTATTATCGGCGTGTGGTCGCAGCCTAGAGTAATCCCAGGCTACAGCACAGGTTCTGCTCAGCTACGCAATGATGCGGGCAGTGCTTACGTAGAGCTTGCTGGAGACACGATTAACATCGTAGGCGGTACGGTAAACATTAAAGCAGGGCGGGTGAACATCAATGAGTAATGCAACGCGTTTAGGCGATTTGGATACCGGTCATGATGCCTGCGTTCCGACAGCGCTCGTATCGGCCAGCTCTAACGTATATATTAACGGTCGCGCTGCAGGACGTGTGGGCGATAGTTATGCGCCTCACGGCTGTATCAATCATCCGACGCATAGCGGCGTCATCGCCAGCGGCAGCAGCTCCGTATACATCAACGGCAAGGCTGCAGGGCGCATTGGTGATCCCGTGAGCTGTGGTGGCACTGTGGCCGAAGGCAGCAGCAATGTGTTTATTGGAGGCTGATATGCAAGTTAGACGTTTAGACGACAATTGGGACTTTTGCTTTGGTCGTGGCTCTCAAAATTACATCAGCGGCGTCGAAGCTGTCGGGCAGGCGATAAAGCAGCGCCTGCTTTTACTTTATGCCGAATGGTGGGAAGACCTAAAAGATGGGCTGCCGTTGTGGGAGCAAATCTTAGGCACGTCCGGTAGCGAAGAGAATAGGCAGGCCGTTGATATTATTATCCGTGACCGTATAAGCGGCACGGAAGGCGTGCAGTCTGTCACGTCTTTTGAATCAAGCTATGAACGCAGACATTATAAATTTACGGCAACTGTAGAGACTATCTATGGCTCGTTGACTATTAGTAGTGAGGAGGTGCAGATGTGACGTATTTTAAGCCTTATGTTGATAGTACGGGACTGCATATCCCTACCTACAACGATATTTTAGAGGATATGATTGCCGCTATGAAGCAAATCTACGGTGATGATATCTATTTGGACAACAGCTCGCCTGATTACCAGCTACTGTCCATTTTTGCCTTAAAGCAGAGCGATACGCTGCAGGCTATGGCGTATGCCTACAACGCACGCTCTCCTGAGACTGCTATCGGTACGTCGCTGGACAGCGTGGTAAAGCTGAACGGCATTAAGCGCAAGGCTGCCAGTCAGAGTACATGTCAGGTAAAAATTACCGGCACGCCGTTTACTCAAATCGTTGACGGTGCTGTGCGTGATCGCGCTGGCCTGACGTGGGACTTGCCCTCAAGCGTAGTTATTGATTCTAGCGGTACGACGTACACTGTTGCGACCTGCCGCACGGCCGGAGCTGTGAGCGCTCTGGCTGGCGATATTAGCCAGATTGAAACGCCGACTTACGGCTGGGTGTCTGTAACGAATGAAGTTGCTGCTGTGCTGGGTAATGCGCAGGAGACCGATGCGCAGCTGCGTGAACGCCAGACTATCAGCACGGCGAATCCGTCGCAGACTATGCTGGATGGAACGAAGGGCGCGATTGCTGCTCTTAAAAATGTTTCTCGCTACGCTGTGTATGAGAACGACACCAACGTCAGTTCTGTGACGGATGATAATCCGTATGGCCTGCCTGCGCACTCGGTGACTTGCGTTGTGGAAGGCGGTACGGATGAAGACGTGGCGGAAGCAATTTTTTTACACAAGGGCATAGGGTGTTATACCAATGGTGATGTAGCTGTAGAATATACGGACCAGAACGATTATATAAACCGTGTGCGGTTTTATCGCCCTATCTACAAAGATATTTTTGTTAAGGTCGTAATCAAAAAATATACAGGCTATATCTCCACTATGACTGTCAAAGTCCGTGAGGCTGTATATAATTATCTGGCCGCGCTGACGATTGGCAGTGACGTGTCTGCGTCGGTCCTGAGTAACATCATTACCGATTGTAATCCCTCACTCACCAAGCCTATCTTTGGCATCAAAGAACTGAAGCTGGGGCTTAGCAAATCGTCTATGTCTGCGCAGGACATTGATATAGGCTTTAAAGAGATACCTAATCCTGCGTATGCGAACATTGAGGTGACGCTGGAATGATGCAAAAGCTTGACTATTATAAGCGCCTGGTTACGAGCGAATATCGCCACAGCCCACGCTTTACGGCAATGGTGCAAAAGCTCGTTAATTATGGCCTAGATATTGATGACAGCATCAATAATATGCTACTGGCGTTTGAGGTCGACAATGCCAGTACGGCGCAGCTGGATATTTTAGGGCAGATTGTTGGCGTAAGTCGCCAACTGAAATTTGAGCCGTCTGCTGCTGCCATTGGTGAGGTTATCTGTCCATCGCCTGCTGAAATGGCAAGCGGTGAGGTATATCCGATAATATACACGCCTGCGCCTGACAAGTTGGCAAGTACGCCTATACTTACAGGTTATCCTCCGGCTGAGATGGACGAGGGTAATCTGCTGGACGACGAAGTTTTCAGGTTGATGATTAAGGCCCGCATTATCCAGAATACCTGGAAGGGCACAATTGGTGAGCTGTACGATTTGTGGGACGCTGTCATGGGCGCTAATAAAAAATTGTCCATCGAGGATTTGCAGGATATGTCGTATAACATTGTGCTGCAGGGCGATTACACGCAACTAGAGGAAGAACTTATCATACACGCTTACGTTATACCAAAGCCGGAAGGCGTGCGTATCAATGTGCTGACGTTTGTATCGACAGACGGCTTACCTTTATTTAGCTATGATTATAATACTATGCGTTACAGTGGCTATGAGAGCCATTGGGCGGAAGCAGAAAAGGGGAATTGATAAATGGCAAACAGCAATTTTAAAGTATTCGCTGAAGCCGTGGCAGCGCTGAATGTTGTGAGCGACGCAGAGTATGCTACGGATACACAGCGCATTAACGGCGTTGTGCCCGGTCTTGCTTCGGCGGCGCTGCATAACAAATTATACAAGCAGGCCACGATTATGGCTGCTGCGCTGGCGCAGGTGCTCGTGGAACAGGGGCAGGACGCTTTGGATAGTGATTATGCTGCGCTTGTGGCGTCGCTTAAAAAATCGCTGGTGCTGTCATTGAATGGTGAGAAGCCAGATAGAAACGGCAATATCCAGAAAAATTTTGTATATAGCGTTGAGGGCAAAAAACCGGACAGCAGCGGCAACGTATCTTTGAACATTGATTATCTCAACGCGATGAGCTTTGTTGGCTCTGTGGTAATCACCCGCGATAACATCAATCCCGGCACAAAGATTGGCGGCACGTGGCAGCTGCTACAAAGCGGCCGCTATATCCGCACTGCTGGCGATGGTTATGCTGGTGGTACTTTGGGTGGCAGTGATGGCTTTGTGCTCACGCAGAAGCAACTGCCTGCACACAGCCATGAAGCTACAATTTATGGTGTGACCAATTTTGAAGGCTCGTTTATTGGAGCAAACCAAGTAGGATTAGATGGTGGCAAAACTACAGGCTGTTTTAAGCGCACAGGCGAATGGGCTGGCACATGTGCGCATAAAGGGGATGCCCGTGAGGTAATAAAATTTTATGGTAACCATACGCATCAAATAACCATCAAATCTACCGGCAACGGAGAAAAGGTAACTTTTGAGCCGTCTTATCTATGTTTATATTTTTGGGTGCGTACTGCGTGAGGTGAAGTAAATGAGTAATGCAAGAATACAGTTTAGCTTGGCGAGTGAGGAAGTGTGGAACGCATATAATCCTTTGCTCAAAGAAGGCGAAATCGTCACTGTTTTAAAGGCTAATAAAAAAGTTAAATTGGTGCAGGGTAAGGTCGGCGGCTCGACGTACAGTGAGAGCACTGTAATTTGGGACGAGGATGTAGCGACCTCTTATGTTACGATGGTTGAGGACGCTGTCGCAGCGGCGGAGAAGCAATCCACATCTGCCGCTAGTGCTGCAAATAATGCTAACACTGCAGCCAAGAATGCTGCAGAAAGTGCTTCATCTGCGGCTAGCTCTGAAAGCAACGCTAAAAAATACATGGAACAAGCAAAGAAGATTGCCAATTTTAATATTGCAGTAACCGACGACGGCGCTGGTAATGTAAATATGAAATTTTAGGGAGGCAGAGTATGTTTAGAGTAAGCAATAACAACATCTCTCTTATACGTGGTGATTCTGGCATCTTTGAGCTTGCGGTAAAGGATACTGACGGCAAAGACGTGGAATTAAGCGTGGATGATCAGTTGACGTTCACTGTACGCCGTACTGCTAAGTCGCCTTTGATTGTTATACAGAAACAAATCGAACCCTTAAGCAAAACCATAAATATTAAACCAGCAGACACCGCATCTTTGCCTTTTGGCGCGTATGTGTACGATGTGGAATTAAGTCGCAGCGACGGTTTTGTCGACACTATTATTCCGCCGCATGAATTCCTGCTGTTGGAAGAGGTGACGTACTGATGAAGCTTATCGGCACATTAACTTTGGCTAAAGCCGCCATGCTACAGGGCGAGCTTGTGCCAAAGGCTGCTGTGCTGCAGGGAACCCTCAGTGCGGTGCGCGATGGATCTGGGGGGTTACCATATACCGGCGATTATGTTGCTCGCTCCCAAATCAACGATGATTATCTGTTACCGACGGCCGAACGCTATCTGCAGAGGGATATTACAGTAAAAAAGATACCTTATTATGAGACCAGCAATTTATCAGATGGTCTGACAGTGTATATTGGAGAGGAGATTGAAATTAATGGCTAATAAAAATATTTCCAAAGTTGTTTATGGTGGTAAAACTCTTATTGATTTGACTGCTGATACCGTAATCGCTGACAAGATGCTCAGCGGCTATACTGCCCACGACAAGAGCGGCGCTACTATCACCGGTACATGTACATTCGATGCGGATACCAGTGATGCGACCGCAGGTGTTGCTGAGATTTTGTCCGGCAAAACCGCATACGTCAATGGCGTTAAGCTGACCGGTACGATGAAAAACAACGGCGCTGTTACCGGCACCATCAGCAAAAAAGCTGACAGCTATACTATCCCCATCGGTTACCATGACGGCTCCGGCAAGGTCAGCATCAGCTCCACCGAGCAGGCCAAATTAATCGCAACCAACATCAGACAGGGCGTTACCATTTTAGGCGTTACCGGCTCCATGAGCGGTACTGAGGGCGCAAAGGCCGAATCCAAAACAGCGACTCCGTCTACTTCCCAGCAAACTATCTTGCCGGACAGCACCAAAGGATATAACTACATCTCTCAAGTCGTTGTTGAGGCCATCCCTTACACCGAAAGTGAGAACCCGCAGGGCGGCTTGACCGTAACAATCGGCTAAGAGGTATGCAAAATGGCAGTGAATAAAGTTATCTATGATGGTGCAACGCTGGTCGATTTGACCGGCGACACCGTCACTGCCGATAATTTGGCAGCTGGAGTAAAGGCAACAGGCGCTGACGGTAAGCCGGTAGTAGGCCTGCTGCCTAAGGTCACCATCGACAGCGCTCTCAGCGCCAGCAGTACAAATCCTGTGCAGAACAAGGTCATCACAGCGGCATTGAATGGCAAGGTCGAGAGCAGTGAGCTTAAAGCCGTTGCCAAAAGCGGCAGCTACAATGATTTATCTGACAAGCCGACCATACCTGCGGAGTACACATTGCCATACGCAACAAACAGCGTTTTGGGCGGCGTCAAAGTAGGGGTTGGCTTGTCCATTACTGCTGACGGGGTGTTGTCTGTTCCGGTTCGTAAACTTACCGGGACTGATGATGGGAATGGGAATGTTACGTTGCGGTTAATGGCTGACGGTAACGACGTACTTACTGCTACAGATGACGGTAACGGAAATATTGCCTTGGCGACAGATTAATTTTAAGGAGGTATGATTATGCCAGATATGAAAACGCTGACAATCAACGGCGTAAAATACAACATTAAAGACGATACGGCTAGAACTGCGCTGAGTATGAAGGCAGGAGTAGCGGAGGAGAATACTTTTAGCGGAACCAATATATTCACACAGGGGCCTTTTCTGCCTATTACTACAAATATTTCTTGGTTCAACGGGGCGACAAGTAATATTATTGGTTTTCTTAATGAGGCCCAATATACCGGCAATGCTGCGTCTGCCACTAAGGCTACGCAAGACGGCGATGGAAATGTAATCTCCACAACCTACGCAAAAGTATCAGAAGAGAACAAATGGAGCGAACAACAGTACTTTAAAGTAGTAAAATTGGGATACGAAAAATACATTTCTTCTAATATAAGCGGTACAGTTCATGTGCCTTCAACATCCGTAATACACTATGTGGCAACAGGGGCATTTACTCTTAACCTTGCAGGTATTTCGAATAACTTAAAAGCTCGTGAGTCTTCTGTATTCACAGCATATATTGAGTCCTCTGCTGACTACCCTCTGACCATCACCAACGCTGGAACTATTAAATACATAGGTTCAGCGTCTGACGTAGCTATCACAAGTGCAGGATTGCTCCTTAACATATGGATGAGCAAAGATGGCG
>ERZ1034855.153-NODE-153-length-38493-cov-12.770305_pt1 | contig 38493 bp, 33 predicted proteins | sample MGYA00520699_ERZ1034855 | MGnify/ENA primary metagenome ERZ1034855 (study PRJEB33766, sample SAMN09781730) | gut metagenome | biome: gut microbiome | host: Homo sapiens | place: Madagascar | study: EMG produced TPA metagenomics assembly of the PRJNA485056 data...
CCATGCCGCCCTCATCATTCGGATGCCAGAAGTCATTCACTTTATAGCAGAATTCTGCTACATCCGACAGTACCAGAAAACCATTGGCGAAGCCCTCCGGGATAAGGTACTTTGTGAGGCCGGCGCCATAGAAGATGTTATCCCCCAGTATCATTGCGCAGGGCTCGCCATCGATGAATTCTTCTCCTAGAATGAAGGCCTGCGCGAGGCCATCGGGAGAGGGCTGGACCTTGTAGGAGAGATGGATGCCATAGCGCGAGCCGTCACCTAAAAGCCGCTCAAAGTTTGGCAGAATCCTTGGGTGTGGAAATAATCAGGATATCCCGTATTCCTGCCAGCATGAGGGTGGATAGGGGATAGAAGATCATCGGTTTGTCATAAATCGGAAGCAGCTACTTCGGTGCCCCCTGGTTAATGGATAAAGCCTTGTGCCGGAACCTCCGGGGATAATAATACCTTTCATAAAATTTATTCTTTTCATTAGGTATGATTAATAAGCGAAATGCAGAGATGCTATACTTGATAGCAACACCTGCAAAACCTTGATTATTTAGTTTGACCAATTTCATAATGGATTTCTTTAACTTGCTTTAGACTGACTTCATTGCACTCAAAAAGAGATGGTTCAAAAATGGCCAAATTGAAACCACCAGAATGCATTACGCTTCGGTATTTAATTCCTTGGAACGTCTGCTGTCCATTAATAGTAATACTTTTGATAAAATCTGCTATATATTGTGTCGGCACATAGTCAAGGGCAGCGTCTGAATGCCTGACAGGTTTACCCATTGCTCCATCCAGCTTCTCCAACTCTTCTAAATTTACAGCGAATTCTTCAATATCTGATTCAGGCATAATAAAAGGACTTACATCTTTGATTCTGGTTAAGTCTACAACAGAAATATTCTCCTTAAGAATAAACTTTCCTACAGAAACAAAATCATATTTAGCAGCCCGAACTTCATACAATGTTGTATCTTCCGAGTCACCCAAATATAAGCATTGTATACCGTTGGCACTAACTCGACTATCTACCGCTTTTTCAGCTGGGGGAGCTCCCATACGCTCTGGCGAAATTTTTTGAGGACCGCTGATCCGACTTCTGTAAAAGGGTGTTCCTTTAGTGTATTTGACTTTTAAATATGTCAAATATTTTTGCAATATGTCCAAATTTATATAGTTGCTATGAAACCGATTAATCCGCGTGATATTTTTATTGAAATCTTCCCAGGTATTAGTTCCTAAAAGGCCGTGATTCATTAGATACTTAGAATCAACGCATCCCCGAAGATATACAGCGCGGTTAAATAAATCCATATTATTTTCATACATGTCAGGACATATCGCAATAAGGGCTTCAATAATTTGGTCCTCGCAAACATTCTCAGAAAAAAGGTGCCACTTTTCATATATAAAATGCTGCATTAAATGCGCTTTATGCCGAAATTCTTTGCAGTCCTTCTTTTCATCGTAGGGCTGATATAAACGCAAAATCTGCTCGAAATACGCTGTTAATGTATCATTACTTCCTGTATCATATACATGATCAGCATTTTGATTACAAAGATCACATTTGCCAGGTTTCCCCACAGCTTGAACTATGCTTTTCAACGTCTCATCTGCAAAGCAGTTCTCACAAAAATTCATTTGGCATCTTCCTCTTTATCCAGCTTTTCCATCAGCTCTAAATGATGCATAATTGATAATTTTTTTACAACCCCTAATCCCGGAAATGTTTTAGTATGATAAAGATGCTCAAATTCTCTCATGCCGTAAGTATTAAGGCATTTTTCACCCCGAGATTGATTCCACTCTGCAAGCTTCTCTACTGCTTCACCGAACTTTCCAGCAACATCAGTGATGTCATCATTGGAGTCAGATACAAAATGGTGAATACGCAGTTCGTCATTTGTAGGATAAACAATGTGAATGGCTACTGCGTAAGGAGCAAAGCCTGAATCGTTGTATGCTTTGCCCACAATCGAATAATCACCAAACCCTTTAAATCCATCCAATGAATAAAACTTATACTCATCAGTATAAGGTTCATCTACTACGCTTGGTTGAGCATAGTCTGCATTTTTATCCTGCTTATGAAAATTATCTTCAAAAACCACATTATTACACGCGCGCGTACCTCGTCTAAAGCGGCTTTCGTCAGGAATCAGATTATAGCAAATACTTGCCCGTTCCTCATCAGACAGTCTAGTGAAAAATTGCAAAGCATCACTGGTCTCACAAACTGTTATTAGTTTCCCTTCAAAGTTAGGCAGTTTAGCAAACGGATTCATATTGCTATCGTTTAAGATATAAACAGGAACGACAGCCTCACCTGCACTGCTAATAAAATCCTGATATCTTTTAATCAGTATTGAGTTTGAAGAATCATTCAGGTCATTTGTAAAATTTCCTACTTGAGGATTCATTACTATCCCAATCTTATGCCCCTTTGATCTACAGATCTCCAGAGTTTTAACTAAGGTGCTGGTCAAGTGCACCGGCTCAATAACAGGAAAAACATGCTCTCCAATAAGCGAATTATTCACTAATTCTCTAACCGCTAATAATTCAAACTGACGACCTCTGAGATATGGAAAGTACATTTCACTGCCTCCCGTAAGAACCATTTAAAAAATTATGTAAACTCAAATAGTCTTTTGACGTAAACTCCATAAAATAGACAAGAAATTTCAACTCATAAGGAACCTGCTTAAAAGCATTTTCATCAACAGATCCACGTTTTTTCAAAATACGCAATGTCGTTGGGTAAGAAATACTAAGGGGCATATTCGTGAACCATTTTTTGCATGCCCGATAAAACTCAAACTGATTAACATCGGGTATGCGACCATAATAATCGAGAAGTATAGACAAGTATTCCTGCTTACGAAGCATTTTAAACAAGACTTCCGAATCAATATATGCATCATTTTTGACCGGTTCTCTGAGACGTTTAAAATAACCATTCTTTTGTAGCAGATAAATTCCCACTGTATCAGGAATCCCCTTAAAATTTAAAATTTCCCTCTCATTCTCGATAGATGTTACTACAACGACATGATCAAATGCTTTATAATAACTTGCCACCTGATCTCCAAGCCGTTCAAAATTATCCAATTCTGTTTTTATTTCATAAACAACAGCCTTACCATTGATTAAAACAAAGTCAGCTTTTGATTTTCCTATCGGAAGTTCTCGAAGAGCAGTTGTAGTACGTACGCTATGCACATGAAGCAGGAGCTTATTAAGAATCGTGTTTTTATAAAAATATTCATTCCGATATTCTTTATCTAAAAAGCCATAGATCTGTTGAATAGCACACTGATTTGTAAAATCCGAAAAATCTGTCTGCAAGTACTTATGGATGACTGCATCATATGTATTATCATCAACCCCATTGATCAAATTGCGAAAAGTTCTATCTGAAAAGAATCGATTCAAAACTCCGGCCTTTCCTCCTTTCATCTTTCCTCGCTCCTTTCGTAAATAATCTCAGCTTTACACTACAATTTGATTATAATCCAACTGTTATCGCTTTCCCATATCATTATCCAATAAAAACAAATAAATTTCCATAATAAAGCAGCAGCCTCGAATAATAGATGAGTGTATTGTATTACTCTATTCATCTTTGATTTCACATCATTTCGTAAAATGATGCGGAGCCTCGGAAACGGAAGCTGCCAATCTTTCCCTCTCATCCTCGTAAATTTGATTTGCAAATTCTTCAATTTTGTGTGTAATCCACATATTATAATAGGCCCGATGTCTAGACCACTGAAAAATTTTTTAAGCGTGTTTTTGTATAAAGGTATGCATGGTCTGTTGCTGGGCTTGATTGCTTCACCTTATACCTATGTTAGTAAGTCAAGGCGTTTTTTCCTTGACTTACTAACATAGGTAATAAGATACTTTCCAGCCCCAGCATTGGTGAAAATATCTCTATGCTGCAAAGGCACCATAATAAACTGCAGCTGATACTCTGTATTCCAATGCTTCATGTGGTCGGATCTGATTATATTCATCGATATACCTATTTATGAGCGTACGAAGTTCTCTTGGTGTCTTATACTCATTTGGATAAATCTGCTCTGTCTTTAGGCTTCTAAACCACCTCTCTATCATGATATTATCAGCCCAACGGCTTTTGCCGTCCATGCTCTGCCTAATACCATATGCTCTCAATGCTTTCTTATACTCTTCACCTGTAAACTGGCTGCCTTGATTGGAGTTTAGTATTGCTGGAATTCCATGCTTTGCTACTGCTCCATCCAATGCTTGAATAACCGAGTCTGTATTTAATGTGTCAGACAGATAATGTCCTTCAATCTTGCGACTGTACCAGTCTATAATAGCTGTAAGATACATGTGGCCGTGTGTCATCGGAATGTAGGTAATAAATGTAGGTAATATCTATGGACCAAACCTGATTTGGAAATCGGACCTCGTAATTTCTGAGTAAGTATGGGACTATGCTTTCTTTGAAATTACGCTTTGATAAATTGATTTTAGGATAAATCGCATATATGCCCATGTGCTGCATGAGTCGCCGTATGACCTTTCTGCTCACCTGATATCCTTCTTCCAACAGCATGACTGTGATCTTACGGGAGCCCATGTATGGACATTTGTTATGCCAATAGTCAATTCGAACCATCAGTGCTTCTTCTACGCTGTTTTGCTGCTTGTTCGGCTCTATTGCAACATAGTACAAGCTGGATCGATTTATCGATAAAAGCTCGCATTGACGCCTTATAGATAATTTCTTACTCTTTGAAATCATATCCCGGCAATTTTGAAAGCGGGGCTCCAGCTTGGCGAAAGCAATCCTGAAGAAAATCGCGTTCTAATGTCAGCTGCCCAATTGTTTTTAGCATTTGATCGTTCTTTCTCTTCAGGGTATCCTCCTTTCTTTTGGCTTCTTAACGGTCAGGTTCTGTAGAAAAGGCAAAATGGGCATTTCTTAGAAATTCCTGTTTCCATTTTCGCACCATATTGGGATGAAGAGAGTATTCGGAACAAATTTCATTGAACTCCCGGTCTCCTTGGAGAATAGCTAGGATGATCTTGGTTTTAAATTCAGCAGTGTACTTTATTCGTGACATGATAGACAACCTCCATTTCACTTCTAATTATGCCATATATACACGCTTAAAATCCAAGTCCCTGGTCTAAATCTCTGGGACCATTATACTATTACTCAATGCTTACGATCTATTTTTAATCTCTAATAATAATTGATCATTGAGTCCATTTAAACGTTCATGATAATCTACCAGGCACAATTCTATTATTTTAAAAAGTTTCGTAAAACCGCTGAAATCAATATACGCATAATTTTGATTGACATAATTAGCAAAAGAATATTTATCATAAAACGACCCATCATTTTTATTAGGCGCCAGCCTGAAGAAACGTCCTTTGATTTTATGATTCAATGTTTCATCTGTAAAAAGCTGCTCAATCTCCCATTCTTCAAGCTTCTCTTTGCCAAGAGGTTTAGGTAAAGTCAAAAGATAAAAATTCCCATCCAGCCAAAAATAATCATTTACATTAAAAGAATCTACCGGCATATTATTTTTAGAAAAAAGCTTACTCCCTTCCACCTTAAAGCCAAGACTATTTAAAAACTTTCTGAGTGGTTTTTGATTCTTCATTTCATGATCAAATAAGAGAAAAACCGGGTTAGACGGGTACTTTTTTCTTAATGTGACAAGATCCTTGTAGCACGATAAAGCTTGATTCGAGTATCTCTTTTTATGAATAAAGAACTCATTATAAAAAGTAGTCATTCCATCAGCGCCATCTTCCGGCAACTTCAGCAAATTCGTAAACAATGATCTTCTTCGGAGAAAAGATATGTCAAATGAAAAAGAACCATTTTCGTTCCGATGTATTAATTTCGGATAGTCCCCTGACAATGCCTTTAATGCCGCTTTTAAGTATATCGAATCTGTCTTGCCTTCTGTAAGAATAACAGGTTTCTCGTTTGCAAGAAAGTTTTTATAAAATAGAAATCTGCAATAATCTTTTTCCCTGCTACTCAACTCATTAGCTAACTGATAATTTTTGAAAGAGCCAGATTTTACATGTTCTCTATTATGTGAAACGACCTGATAAATGAAGGAGAAGCGGCCTTCCAGTTGTGCCAAGCTTCCTTCTTTATCATCAATATAAAATTTACCAGTTTTGTAGAGATGATTTGCCATAGATCTCGTTGATTTATAAAATTCTCTAGGCGTATTCAATTTGCTATTAACAACGATTCCTGTTACCATCTGACGAGACCATTTGAATTGAAAACGTGTTTTTGAAATATTTAGCGCAAACCCCGATTGCTCAATTTCTGTTATAACATCATTTAGAAAATCCGTCCTTTTTTCAATAAATCTTTTTTCGTTAGTTGAAAATGATAAATCATCGGCATACCTCGTATAGTCAAGATGATATTTTCGAGCTATCTTCCAAATCCTATAATCAAATATAGAGCAGATCAGATTTGTAATAATTGGTGAAGAAGGTGCTCCCTGCGGCAGTTTACCACCATAGCATGCAAGCTGTGCAACCAAAGTAGCAATATCCTTATTAAGTAAAAAATATCTATTCTTGAGAAAATATCCACGAACACGGCCAAAATGGAAACTATCAAAAAAATTCTCCAAATCCAAGTTTAAGACGAAGCGTTTATTACGATGAATATCAGCATTTGTCAATATATTTTTCTGGTGCAGAAACCCATGTGCAATCTGAAGTTGACGCTTTTGTTCCGATTTAATTTCTTCATAATCGTCTGAAAGAATACTGGCCAAATTTTTCTGGATTGTTTTCAATGGTTCATTAGGCGCTACAATCACTCTTCTACCAGCACTTTTTTTAGGAATAGAAAAGGTGTAGTATTTCTCTTTGTCAGATTTAAAATATAATAAATCGATCAATGTTTGAAGCGGCACTCTCAATAAAAAAGCCAACTCTCTACGACTCGACACGCTCGCCAATTTCATAAAAATCTGCCCCCAACACAAAAAGTGTGTGACAACTCATTAGAAGCTAAAGGCCGCATAATGCAAAATCGCACAACGGAAACAGAACCGGAGAGCTACAAGAGTCTCCCCGCACATTTGTAGCAACGCCTGCGAATCACAGGCGAAAGATCTTGTCACACACTACACATAGTATAACCTTTGCAATAAGATAAAACAAGTATCTTAAGAGAAAACACATGCAGTTTCATCTATGATGTGATCCCCCTAAAGTAGACAAGGTAAATAACCAAACTGCTTTAGGGGGATTTTTTATGGCCAAAAGGAAACATTCCGCAGATTGGATGCTTACCAGAGTGAGAGAATATCTTTCCGGCAAATGATCTTACCAACAAATCGCCAAGGCGAATGGGATATCCGAGCAGAGTCTTCGTTGCTGGGTAAGAAAATACGAGGAACAGGCCAGACCTCTTTCATGGAAAGAGCTGCGAACGCAAGCTACAGCAAGGAATTCAAGGTAAGCTGCGTCCTTACCGCGCTGCGTGGCGAGGGCAGCGTTGACGACATCGTAGTGAAGTACAACATTTCAAGCCATTCCGTTCTCCGGCACTGGATTAAGCAGTATCAGGAACGATTTGGAGTAAGGACGCCAATGGAAGTTCGTGCTGCAGGTCTGAACGCAAAGATCCCGGAACAGTTCCTGATTGCTGAGAACAAACGGATTCAGAAATACAACGCGAAATTAGTGGCGTAACAAAATGCCGCAAATTCCATGTTGATACGAAAACACCACCGTGGAATTTATGGCTATAAAATTTTTAGATATTTGCCATGTCTACCTTGACAGGGGCTGATCACAAATCCCCAGCAGGGCTTTTATTGTGATTCAAAACAGTAAGCCTAATAGTTATCAGTAATCACAAAGCCTTATCTTCATTTTCCTGGTTCTTAACGACCTTAATACTGACATCTCTGGCTCTTTACATCTCAAATTTTAAACCGCTTTTCTTAATTCTTGTCCCCCCTTATCATCTTAAGAGAAAGCAAGAAAACTTTCCAACGTCACGTTTCATACTTTAACTGAAGTATACGATACAAGGCTCACTGTCAACCTGAATTCTTGAATCTCAATTCTCAATTATTCTCAGAACTAAAATCTCTGCATTCCTATCTGCGATCTGATCATCTCTCCGGATTGTCTTGTCAATCTGACAACTCCATCCCCTCAATCATACATTTATATAAATTGATAAAAAATATTTTGACTTCTTTTTTCAAAAATCGCAACCTGCCGTTATTTATATAGTAGAGGGACATGAAAAGGCCCGCGGTTGTGAGAGAAAGCATTCCATATATTTCCAAGATGGCCATAGGAAATGCAGGAATGGAATGCCGGAATTCAAAAAAGATACCGCCTTTCTCCCCTCCACCTTTTCCGGAAAGGTAAAAAAGCGAAAGCTAAAACACACAGAAAAACTCAGGACTCCAGAAAATACCCTACAGGGCAGAAATGACGGGAGACTCATGCCTGGCGCGCGCCGTCGCCCCCCGTGCAGAAGCGTCCGTAGACCATGCAGACACCGAACTCATTGGGCATGACGGGCAATTGGAGACACTGGGTTTCTTTGTAGTGGAATAATCCGCTTGTCTCTACTCTTCAAATCTCAATTCTCAAACCTCAATTCTATCTTCTGATCGTCTGCAGTCTGATGTCTGACTGTCTCCCCGCGTATCCCATGGCTCTCAAACGCATACTGAGTGGCTCTGAAGCGGCGTAATATTCACTCTAATCTGCTATTTGTGGGAATTAAGTCGTTTTCTTAATTGCCTCATATGCCTTTGAGCTACGAGACCGGTTTGATTTTCACTCTTGAAATTCTTTTGGAAGATAAAATGTGCCCTTTGGGAATACACCGGAAAATTTGATCCTCGCTTAGACTTACTGCTATTTCTATACAATCCAGATATACTATACAACGTATATAAATTTGTAGTTCTCCTTTTATTCTTCTTAAGCTGACTAAGCTGGACATTTTGCTTCACAACGTGATCAGCCTTACTATAAGCATGACTATAATAACGCCTTACAGAGCTGTCTTTAATATAAACTCTCTTTCCATCGTATGAAAACCCTAAAAAGGAAATGATTCCATGCTCCTTTTGCTCATTGTAAATAATCAAGTTCGCACTAACACGATATTTCTTAGTTTTTTCCGGTGATAATTTAACCAGATACTTTCCTGTATTTGTATTTCTCTGGTTAAAAATTCCCTGCAGCTGATGAATCATTTGTTGATATTGTTCTTCCGTTATATACTTTTCCGGAATAGCAATAATAAAATCATCTGAATAACGGCGGTATATTCCATGATACGACCGCACTAATTCAAAAATTTTTTCATCAAATTGAATCATATAGATATTCGCCAGTACCCCACTCATTGGGGACCCCTGCGGAATCCCGAAATGTTCTCTATTTATTTTTATGATAAACTGGTCATCTTTAGATTCTCTCTGTTTCTTTCTTGAGAGAATCCTGAATTCCTGATCTGTCAAAACCGTTTGACACTGACAAAGCTGTTGATGCGTCATTCTTTTATAGGAAGTAATTGCTTCGTAATCAACATAACTGTAATGCAAGAGGGAATTCAATACATAATATATATCATCAGGAATATACTGGCTATCCAAAACGCTACGAATCTGGTTCAACAGGTAAGTATGATCAAGAAAATCAAAAAAATGTGTAAAATCACCTATGATAACATAACAAGGCTTATGGAACTTAATAAAGGCCAACACTTCCTCTGCAAATGAAATATTCGATTTCCTCTTCTTATTTGTCCTATATGCAATAGAACAATCATCAATCCCCTTATTTCCCAAATACTGATTATACTGTCTGTTAAACAAAGCTCCATAGTATCTGTAAATCCATGCGTCTTTATGTGCTGCATAGAGTATATCCCGATATTTTGGCCCTTCGTCTTTCCAAATTCGTTTTCCTGAAGAATCCGTCGACCAAGACTTATGGTACTTAGGCCGTTTAAAATGAATAAAAGGATAAAAACCATGCCTTAGCACCCACTTCTTATTTGTAATGCAACGCCACAAATGATTTGTCAATTTTATTCTACGATCAAAATGGATATAAGAAATATTTTTCCCTTCGATTTCTTTTCTAATTTCGATATCTGCATCCATATGCAACATCCTCACATAAGTCCCACTTAAAAATCCCATTAGCCAAGGTGGATAGATCCTTATAGCTAATGGGACGAAAAGCAAACCGGATTACTCCCCTATCCAATATTTCTAACTATACATGATACACTGGGATTAGAATCACCAGCCATCACATTACAAGCAGTTACAGCGTTTGCTGAGTGCCTGCTCGACATACTCGAATTCATGCCGTGTAGCAAGCGTTCGATGAAACTGGGAAGAAAGGCCTTTCTTTCCTGTTTCAGGGTTCTTACAACAGTTCTGAAAGGAGCATTGACTTTGATAAAGCCATCCGATGCCTCATAAGACACCGTCACAGGACCGAGATGAAATATAAAGAAATCAAGTGATCCTTATTTGTATTATACTCTAAATATCAATAAATTCAATCACGTTTTAAGAGCGATGTTTCCTTTCTTGCTCCTGCCATATAGCCCTCCCGTTTTGGATCGTAGTCCTTAAGTTCTATATGGTCATTATACTGCTTCATCCAGTGCCAGAGAACGGAACGGCTTGAAATGTTGTATTTTGCTACGATGTCGTCAACGCTGCCCTCGCCACGTAGCACGGCAAGGACGCAGCTTGCCTTGAATTCCTTGCTGTAGCTTGCGTTCCCAGCTCTATCCATGAAAGAGGCCTCGCCCTGTTTCTCGTATTTCCTTACCCAGCCACGAAGACTCTGCACGGATATCCCATTCGCTCTGGCGATTTGTCGGTAAGATCCTTTGCCGGAAAGATATTCTCTCACTCTGGCAAGCATCCAATCTGCTGAATGTTTCCTTTTGGCCATAAAAAAATCCCCCTAAAGCAGTTTGGTTATTTACCTTGTCTGCTTTAGGGGGATCATATCATCCGCGGGGAGCTTTTTTGTATTTGCCTTTTTAAATGCCAGCTATTTGCAAATGCATAAAAAGATATTCACTTTTCAAAGAATGTTAGTCATTATAGTTTAAAAGCTCGCTTCTCCAAATACCTGGAAAATCCATGCTACATATATAAGGGCTAAAATTATGATAAAGGCAAGATTACCAATAATATACACCCGCAAGCTCCATGTCTTATTCACAACAATCTCACGAATAAAACCAAGCAGCAGGGCAAGTAAATTAAAAAGGAACATACCTAAAATGGTAACGCCTAATAAAATTCGATAGATAGATGACTTGTCAATATTACTTAAAACTGAAGTTGAAAAACCGACTCCTGAGAAAAAGACTCCAATAACCGCAGCAAAAATAGCCAAAATAGAGACATACTCTTTCTGCATTTTATCTGCTTTCACAGTTGCCTCTTTAACACTGTCTTGCAAAGTTATGATTTTACTCTCATCATCATTAATCTGGGATCGTATCTTCTCAATTGATTCTTGGCCTGATACCTCTACGTCCCCTTTTTCTGAGTATTTAATCCGTGCAATATCCAAACTGATATGATCATACAGCTTCCGAATTTGATCAGAAATATCAATAAGTTTTCCTTCATCATCAGAATTCTTAGCCTGGTATCCACAAAGTAAGATATTCATATTTTGTCCTAAAACATCAATACTTCCTTGATCATCACCATCATTAATTTGTGTAAGAACGCTAAAAATGTCTGAATAAAAATGACGGAACCTCTTTTCGTTATCAGGAGCATAATAAAGTTCCTCCAACCTTAAATAAAAATCACTTCGTTTCTTTGGATCCTTTAATATTGCCTGGTCAGCTGATAACTCCAAAAGGATTTGCCGGAATCCTTGCCTTTTTTCATTTAAATCTTGCAATTCATCCCTATTCATCTAGCTGCATTCCTCATAAATTCTAAAGGAATTACCTGATGGCTCCCCTGCCCATCCTGATAAATCAAGTTCCAGGGGCTTCCTTTACGATGAGATTCAGCTACTAGATCCCAAGGATTCATTTGCTTCTTTTCATCTACTACTTGATCTATAATTTCACTATGGGGAATTGATTCCACCTTATAGCTGGACCATATAGGCATCGCGCCAAAGCCACAGAAATGATAATAAACAACAGGAACAACAGGGCCAAACTGCCATGCTTCAATATCATCTCTAAAGCAAGGCTTATCCAGCTTCTTCAAAAATACCATTTGCACAAAATAAAGTATCTTTTGTAACTGCAGATTACTGATTGGTGTACCACTTTTGACACATCTATTTACAACATACTTAGCAACCGTCAGTGCGTTCAACATTCTACTTCCCCCCTGCTGATATAACCTTTCCTCAATAATATATCAATTTGAGCTTTGATGTGTATCATCTTTATTTTATCATATTCGGTAAAGCCTTTCAGTACTCATTAGAAACGCAAATTTAAAAATTTACGTTTCTAATGAGTACTGCCTGCTGCTAAACTCATTTAATACGCAGTCAAGAGCCACACGATACGCTGACGGGAGCCCCCACAGTTTACCCCAATACTCATCGAAGAGCCATCCTATATTCCTCAATTACGGGCATGATTGAATCCGCAAAAACGGATAAATCCGGAAAGAGTCATCTACATAAAATAGACGGATCCTTCCTGTGCATTCGCTGGCTTTCACATGCGTATTAGGCAGCTCTGAAACAGCGCAATATTCAGCACTAAAGAAACGTAATGTTCCACTTAAGGAAAATAGCACCAATAAATAAACGTTTTCTCAGTCTACTTGGATAAGCACCTAAAAGACAATGCGGTGTATGAACGATAGACCGCATTGCAAAACTACTCAACTCGGTTCAGCATATTGTAAAATTCATCAATTTCTTCCTTCTTTTTACTATAAATTTCTTTAGACAACAAATGGAACTGATTCTCAAGAACAATTTCATGGACCTCCGCATTAGACTGAATTTCAAATTTATCGTAGTCAACAGTTGCCAATATAACTTGAGGTACATATTTTATAGACTTTGTGATAACATTCAAAATTTCAGTACTGCTTCGATCACTTGACTCAAAGCTTCGGGGGGAATCAACAACAAAAGGAAAGCGGGTTGCTGGGCTATTTACACTATCAATGGTTTGAAAAAGGCCGATAAACTGCGAAATTATAATTTTAGGCATGAGAGAGCCCTGTGCCTTAATTTCCTGAGTTAATTTTATTTTCTTATCATATATTGAATTCCAAGCCCCTAAGTGTTGCAAGATTCTAACTACATATTCTTTATATTTTCCTTCTACTTCTTTTTTGCCCGCAGCGATTCTCAAATCCTTGTTAATCTCTTTAATCTCATTTGATCTTATAGAAATATCACTCTCTATCTTCCCAAGTTCTTGTTGATATTGCTGAAGCGTTTCTCTTAAGCCTTTAGAGCGCAAATAGATTTCGTAAGGTTTCTGTGACTCAGAATAAACTACTTCTTTTCTTTTAAGTTCACGGACAAGACCGATGTATGTTTCCCCTTGTGATCTTAGCTCGTTTTTTAGATTAAGTATGATTAAATTAACCTGATCAAATAGATATTCTTCATTAGATTGATTATAATTTTTTCTGATAAGGGCATTCAGCGCATCATCAAGCTCAAATCCGCAACGTGGGCAGACATGAATTTTTGTGTTCTGCATATTTTTATCATTGTTTTCTAATAGATGAGCTTTTTGGTACTTCTTAATTAATTCCAGCTGATATTCGTGCTCCTGAAGGCTTGTTTGCAATTTCTGAATATTATTCCGAATCGTTCCAATCTTCTGAACCATTTCTTCAATTTCTTCTTTCGGGATTTTCATTTGCTGCTTCAACTCTTCTATGGTATCAACAGGAAGCAAATAGTTTGCCTTTTGAGATAAGGCCTTTATGATAACTAAGGAATCTTCTTTTCTTTTGTCCAGTTTCTTCAATTCATTAGTAAATTTGTCCTTTTTCATCTGAAGTTTCATACGGGATCTGGTATATAAGCCTAAATGATAGTAAACCGTCTTTGCCCTTTCTGGTTTAGTAAACTGTTCAACATTTTGAAAACTCCCATATAATTCAGACCACCCTTTGTCCTGATCGATAAAATATGGCATGAAAGTAAAGGCTGGTGGAGCTTGAATAATTTTTGAATCATTTCCTTGCCCCTGTTTTTTCTCCATAAGATAAACGGAAAAGTCAAATATTTTTTCTAAACATGGAGCCAGTTCTTTGGTAATACTTGAGGTTAGCAATATCAGTTTCAGTCTTTTTCCTATACTCTTAAAAACTGCATACTTTTTTAAATATCTGGCGACTCTATACTCTTCTCCATCCACAGCGAAAGTGACAACTATCAGTTTTACATTTTTGTCCCAGCGATCATCAAAACGGACTTCTGCTCCCAAAGCATAATATAACGATTTTAAAATAGATGACTTCCCAACATGATTTTCAGAACTAGTAACAACATTCATTCCAGGCTGAAATGTTGTATAGAAAGCAGTTTTATTCAAAATATCAGTTATCAGTATATCTTTAAAATACATTGTGCGATGCGTAGGCACATTTGACTGAATAAACGGTTTACTCATATAAGTCACCTGCTTTTTCTTGAAAGATTAATTAAAATACATACAGCTAAAACTGCAATGTAAGAATATTCTTTATAAGGAGTCAATAAAAGTGAATTCATACCCCGAACTTTTTCCTCTATTTTAAGAGCATAATCCCACAAATTGTCACTTGATGTAAATGGGTCTTTTTCTATAAATTCCAACGTTAAATCAAATATAGCAGAAAAGGATTTATCTAAACTATTCATACTGTCAGAGACTATTCGAGAATATGAATTTGAGACACTAAGCTCCCTTTCATCATTATCTTTCATCTGAAGGAATTTTCGTACATCCGGAAATGAAGGGACAGATAAAAGAATAGATTTGTCTATAATCCGACTAAAATCATCTCTAGAAACCCCCTTCCATTTTCTTACATCTTCTGAGGGGGCATCTTCAGATAATTCCTCATATGCTTGTTTCTTCGTTAAAATTTCCATAACAGTCTGGTAAATGCCCTTAACCGTATCTATAGTTATGTGACGATTCTTGCCAAAAAGGAAATCAGACATTTCTTTTTCTACAATGTCTCTATGCCGCTCTATAGAAAGAGTTGTATGAACATGAACAAACTTTGATAAATCCACTTCTTCGGTAGGTATACCACATTTCGCTGCTATATCATTTATAATTCGATTTTGAACGGATTTGTCAAACTTGGAAAAGGGCGTATGAGGATCTTTATACTCTACTTTATGAGCAATTGATTTTCCATTTTTCCCCTGTACTTTAAAAATAACCTTAAGCGGAGTGTTTGTAATAAGACCTAATTCCTTGACTATCCATCCTTCCGGTCGTTCCATCTGCCTCTGCATTTTTACCAACCAATCTTTCTTAATAGCAGAATCGATAGTTATCACATGATCACTTGTTTTCATCTGGTAATAGCTTACTACCAAAGGATCTTTGTCCAAATTCAAAATCGTGATATCATCATAGTAATCCTCTATGATTTCAAAATTGAACTTGTCATACAACTCAAGCACCATATGAAGACTCTGGCTAGCCTGCATATCAAGGCGGTTATAGGCTCGGCTCCCAGATGTTGAATCAATTTCTACATTTTTCCTTTTTACCAAATTGAGCCTCCCCGATAAAACATACAAAGAAAAGTCACCTTTAGGCCACGAGTGTTAAGCATTATCTTAAATATATTTCCTGATGAAATAGAAGCCGTCTGCTCAATCAAAATCTTGTTTTATTTTCTCACCTATAAACATCTACAAGTCCTGGAAAAATAGTATACAAGCCCTCACCCATGCCATACATATGAACATAGAAATCACCGTCTTCATAAGCAAATCCCAACGAGCATTCTTCATTTAGCCGACTATTCGGAACCCAGTTAGGTAAAGTAATTTTCGTATTACGATAACAGATGGCCTTCATTACTACCACCTCCTCAAATGACACAGTACCTTACAACACTCGCCATTTTGAGCAAAGCCGAGAAATTTTCCTCATCATACAGCCTGCCAAAAGTGAATTATACGATGCAAGACCCTCTGCCTATCTGAAGTCTGCTTGTAAAACCATGGCACTGTTTCTTTTCCGGCCAAGCTCAAGTTTATCGAATATGCAATTTTCTTAATACAGCCTGGATTTTATCTCGTTCCGATTGATTCATTGCAAAGGCATATATCATTACCATGTAAAGGATTGAATACATTGCTACCTTCAAAACGAAAGGCCCTACTCCCCCCTGAGTCCAAAGGTATACATTGGCGGCATATCCTATAACGAGACATACACCTGTAACAAATGATATTCTGCCTATCTGGCTCCAGAAGGAAGCAATGGCAAGGTGTATCTCTTTTGCATAGTACCAATTCATGATGAATCCATTTCCCACAATCATAGAAATGCCGGTAGCCACTGCACAGCCAATACCGCCATATTGGATTCCCAGTGGGATAGCGAGGAGAAGATTCAAAGCCCCTGTGAGAAAATAAATACGAGCGCGGAAGTCATAACGGTTCATGGCCTGCATAATGGCAAGGCCTATGTTTTGGATCAAATCTACTGTAAATGGAAGAATAATGAGAAGAGTAATGATATAAGAGTCTTCAAACCCTGACCCTGCCCATAAGGCAATAAACTGCTTTCCGAAAATAATAAAGCCGGTCGCCACCAAGGCCAGAAGATAGTACTGCCATCTGCCTATCTGAATAAAGAGATCAGAAAGGCTGCTAATGGGCTCCTTCCTAGCCACCATGCCGGTAACATGAGGAAGATACACACCGGAAATAGCTATTGACAGTGCCATATAATTCATATAAATCAGCGAAGCAATAGAATATACCGCCACAGCCGTAGTACCGCTGATAATTCCCAGAATAATCTGGTTTGTTTTCCAGAAGACCTGATCAATCAGGGACACAGCAAAAACGCTCAGAGCCAATTTCTTGAACTCTGAGAAAAGCTCATGGTTCCAATAATGAAAATGAATTTTCACATGAAGGTCATGGAAACAATAATATACTCTTGCCCCACTGAGAACCAGATTCAGTACCGTCTGCACAGCCGCCACAGAGAATGCACTTGGGTGACGCTGAAGCACCAGCACCACAAGAATCGGTTGCAGCACCAGCTGAATGGTTTCCATCCCTTTCAAAAAGAAAAAACGCTCATGGGCATTAATGACAGAACGGAAAACCATGGTAGATAAAGTAATGACAATATTCAAAAGTAAAAGCAGGAAAATCTGCTTTGCTTCATCCACTTCTGATACCGTCATACCTCCTGTAAAGATAACGTCCAGAAAGCCATAACAAATAAAGCCTATAGCCAGTGCCAATATAGTCACTGCACCATATCCACGAACAGAAATGGCAAGTATATTCTCCATGCCGATACTGTCCTTCAATGCTCTGTACTTGGCATAGAACCGGATGACCGCAGCAGAGAGGCCGAAATCCATAATGCTGAAATAGGCGATTAAAGATCCCATGAGCTGATACAGGCCATACTCGCTTTGTCCAATATAATGGAGAAGAATAGGCACATAAAGAAAGCCAATTACGACTTGTAGAGCAATATTGAAATAGCTAAGAAGAATTCCCTCTTTTCGCCCATTCATTAAGTGTTTCCTTTCTCGTTTCTGCCAAAAATAATTGCATAGCTAACGCCAAGCAATATCCATGCCGCATATAGTATATTCACACCGCCATTACATCCAGCTACAACTGATGAAACAAGGGCTAATGCAACAAACATAGCAGTTAATACAGAATCTCTTCGCCATTTCTTTAATAATAATATTGTGATATAAGCAAAAGGAAAGAAAAAGACAATTACACCAAAAGCACCTGTTGTGCAGAAACGATTTACAAATTCATTCATTGCATCAGGGATAGAATATCCGTAAGCCAGCGGTCCATGTGTATCCTGATAATGTATCCATAATGCTATTTCACTATTTTCTGATTCTTTCGAAGTAAAGTGATCACGCACATATGCACTGGCAAGCCCCATCCCTACGCCAAAGAAAGGATGCTCTATCCCCGTCCGAAGATATGCTTTTAACAAAGCATATCTTGCACCATTACTTCTCTTATTACTTGAAGCCAAACTTGTAAAATTATTTTCAATTGCTTGCACTGCCACAACCTGTTCACTATGCGTAGATGTTGACAACGAATAATTTTCAAACTGAAGAAATCCAATAAACCCAATCCATATACAGATAGTAAGGACGACAAATTTCTTTAGCAATGCATAGCGCTTTCCCCATACAATCAGGCATAGGAGAAGCACCATCATCCCCGCTAACATTCCCCATGCTGTTCTTGCCTTTGTCATAAATATCCAAAAAGACATGACTGTATGAATAACTAATGCAAATGTTAAAGCCCATCCTTTCTGGGTAAAATACATATACCAAATGATTGGCAATCCAATGCCAATAAAATTTCCAACATGTGACGGTTCAGGAAATACTAGCCTTAATTGGTTCTCCCAAAGCAAAGGCGGCCACCACCCATGATTAGTAACAATTACATGAATGTATGGATTAATACTTTTTAATACATCTGCTGCCCTCAAATTTCCAGCTAAGTAAGAAATCTCAACCAGCGCATAAAAAAATAGTACGATAAACGATACCGAAATTCCTCGGACCATGATATTTACCGCTCTATGCCAATCATTTTTATACCAGCAATAAATCATGTAAGCTCCGCCAAAGCACCAAAAGGATTCCATCATGATTCCTTTTAGCTGCCGAAGGATAATCCACAGTTGCATCATTGTTTTTTGATTGATGTATATGCCATGCAAATATAAAAAATCCAAAATTCGAGGTAATTTTTCAAACTGATTCGCAGGACCATTAAATACTAAATCGTAATATGGAAAAATCGCTAATCCTGTAACAGTAGACAAAGCGAGCACTGCAATAAAAACTGCAATATATCTTTTAAACCATTCGATATCAACAAAAATATCCCTATACTTGTAATGACAGTAAGCACTATAAATCGCTCCGGTCAACAAAGGATAAATTACCAGTTTATTTCCAACTGCCCCCCCTAGAAAATTTAATTGAATGGGTTTGGGTATATTATCAAAAATCAAAGAAAAACATAATAATAAAAAAATGTAATCACGAATAGTATTATTCATATCTGCACCTTTCTCTTAGCAAATATTTTTAAATTCTAGTATCCGAACCATATAGTCCTTATCATTTCATTGCTTGAGGAAATAGACAGTATAATGGTCCCAGAGATTTAAATCAGTTCCTTGGATTTTTAGCCTGTGTAGTGTATACAATATCCACAGTCTAATCTTTAGAACCATCATTCACAACAATAACTTCACAATCTTTTAAATAGTGTAAATTGATAAATGAATCTAAACATTGATCAATAGTTTTGAAACATTATAAGCCGCTACAGAAACAGATAGAATTTTAGTCATACTGCCGCTCCTACTATAAAACATACACTATTTTCTTAAGAGCATAATAAAAAAAAGAATGTAACTCTTAATTAGTAAAGCATAAACTTTCCCTTTAATAGTTGCATTAAAAAAACTTTTTATTGTAAATACAGATTTCCATGGCTCTAGTCGAAGCACAGTATCATATATAGCCAATCGGTTTATCATAGATCCGTTAAAACTATCCGACAGAATATAAAACTGTAGTATCTCTTTTATATTTCTCATAGCTTCAAGATGAAAAGCTATTTTATCTTCAGCTGATAAGATATATTTCTGCATTGCTTTTAAACGTTCTATGCTAAGATCAATATAATTCGCTCTAAATCTATGCAGCGTAGACGTATTTCGATATATATAGTAATACCACACTCTATAAGATACTATTGCTACCGGTTTTAAAGTAAGAAGCCTTAAATTCCACTCCTCATCCTCACCAAACTGCAATTCTGTATTGAATAAACAATTCAAACATAGCGACTTTTTTAATATTTTTGCTACAGGTCCTCTGCTAACATAGGCCCCTTTGTTATGGTATCTAAGACATCCTAAATTGAACATATGAAAACGCAAGTCATTCATATCGTTATCATTTAACACACAATAATTCAAATGAGAATTTTTATAACTGTTAACCGAAAGAGAATTTGTTTTTGGTTTCTCTATATTGACATATTCTACTAGGCCATATATTATATCAGGATTTGCTACATTTAAAATATTCGCCGCATCCAATAAAAAATCATTTGATACCAAATCATCAGCATCAATAAAACTAATATACATGCCCTTCGCTACTAATACTCCATAGTTTCTACTCGCTGAGACGCCTTGGTGCACACAATGATATACATGTATATTAGCCTGGGCAAATGTATCCAATAATTTGGCACAACTATCACAACTACCATCATCAATAATCACTAATTCATAATCTTCGCAGCTTTGTTTCAACACGCTATTAATGCTATTTTCTAATTCTTCTTTTGGATTGTTATAAACTGGCATTATTAGACTAAACAATGGCATATATGACCTCTTTTCGCTAGAATAGTACATTATATCTATCTTTCATAAAACAATCGATTACTTTCGATTCCGCCAACATATCCATACATGTTAAAGATCCCGCCATCATATTATGATCCTTTATTCTTTTAATAAATTCAATAATTTCGTATCTCAATCCTTCGCCTTCAAATTTGTAGAAAAATTTAGAGTTATTGTTGATATCTTCATATCTTAGCTCATAATATTCTGTTTTCCACCAAGGCGCAGGAACATATACGTATCCTTTTGTCCCCGAAATCACCAAATCCCCTTCTGTTTTGGCATTAATTGCAACCAAAGCTGATGCAATAGCACCATCATAAACAAAGTTGATCCGAGTTATTGTATCTATATCATCTTCCATGTGTGTAATAAAATTTATATGCCTGTAATCGTAGCCCAATAGTTTAAAGATGGCTAGTACAGGATAACAACCTAATGATAAAATACTTCCTCCCGCAATACGGATTTGATCCGATAACTCGTCACCAAGAATTTGAGAAAAATTGGCTTCTACACTAAGGACCTTTCCAATTCGGCCACTTTTTACCAAAGAAATAAGTTTGCCAAAAGCTGGGCAATATGCTGTTTTTAATCCTTCCATTAACACAAGACTTTTTTCTTGTGCCATTTTAACTAAAGCTTGTGCTTTCTCATAATCATAACAGAATGGAAATTCTGTTAGCACATGTTTACCTGCTTGAAGTGCTTTTTCCATAAGAGCTGGTCTTGAATGCAATGGCGAATTTATATATATTGCATCTGTAGCATTTAATAATTCCTCATAACTTGATACCAAAGGTAACATGCCAAATTTAGCTGATTTATACTGCGAGGGCACATTATCTAGCTGGGTATATGCGCCAACAATATCAATTCCACTAACATATTTCATCTCATTCAAAAAACGATCCAAAATAATCTCATTACCCACGATGCCTAAACGAACACTATGTTCGTTACGAATCTGAGTGCTGGAAATTCCTTTAGTCCTTTCCAAGTAAACGACCTTACAGTATTCGTTCAGATAGTCAAAATATCCTTTCCAATCTGAGCCAACCGTAAAAACATCTACCCCATATTTCTTTATATCATCAATTTTTTGTCCAAAATATTCTTCCACAACAATCTGATCAGCAAACCCAGTTTTTTTCACATTCTCAATACGTGTCATCAAATCGTCATGAACATTAAACTTTCCCCGTGATTTATCAAAATAATCAGAAGTAACCCCAACGATAAGGTAGTCGCCTAATGCTTTTGCTCTCTTCAAAAGGTTATAATGACCCTGATGAAAAAGATCATAAGTCCCATAAGTTATAACTTTCTTCATATTCATATCCCTTAATCACTCAAATCTACTTCATAAAAAGCCTTTAAAAAGGTTTTCATAGATTTTACCGATCCTACCGAAACGCGAAGATAGTCTTTTAATAATTCATTGCCATAAGGATGCACCAACACCCTTTTTTCGCTTTCTAACCTTGCAGCGACTTTCCCTGCATCATGCCTAGGTTTCACAAATATATAATTTCCCCTGCAATCACGGCAAGCATACCCTTTCTTAGAAAGTTCGCACAGAGTATAAGATTTCCCTTGATTTTCAGAATCCACTATATCCTGTAAAATTTCCGGATGATCAAGTAACCTTTCTCCAAAGAGTAACGCCACAGAATTCACATCAAAAGTCATCTTAGAATTATTAATATAGTGAATAATCTGCGGATTTGAAATAATCACTCCTAACCGCAAAGCCGGAATTGAAAATGCTTTTGAAAAAGTTCTCAATATAATTACATTATCATTTTCCAGAGCTGTCGACAAAAAGGTATTCGGGTAGTAATAATAATAAGCTTCATCAATAATAACTACTGCTCCAACTCGCTTAGCTTTTTCTATAACCCGATTAATTTCTTCCTGTGTATAAACATTTCCAATGGGATTATTTGGATTTAAAAGTGCAACTATGCGAGTGTTTTCATTTACTGCATTAAGTATATTGTCAATTTTAATTGTCATATCGGACTCATATGGAACTGGAACATGATGATATCCCAAAATATTGCAATTCACCCAATACATCTCAAAAGATGGAGAAACAGTTACTACATTCTTCCCTACTTCTCCAAAAGTTTCCATAATATACCGTAGTCCCATATCCGAGCCATTAGTTACTGTCAGATTTTCCGGTTCTATTCCTACGAATCTTGCATATTTTCTCAGAAACTTATCCGGTTCCGGATAGATTGATAAAAATTGAGGAGTAATTTCCTGTAATACTTCATCAACAAAGGCTTTTGGCAATCCATCTGGATTTTCATTCATATCATATCGATAATAGTCATATCGCCCTTGTTCGGGAAAAACTCTTACTGTATTCTTAATATTTTTATTTACATATACCATTTTTTGAATTCACCTTTCTTCCTTACTATCAATCAAATAAGCCTCAAAACTATGATGAGAAACACGATTCTTATCAGGTGGTGGTATCATATAATCCCCATAAGTTTTGGTCAAATATTCATCATACCCTTTAGGACCCCAAAACTCACCATCCTCAAATTTAAACTTCACTCTTTCCGCAAACGATTCCGCGCTAGATTGTTCAAAATGTCGATTCCATACACTAACTGTAATTCCAACGCTCTTCGTTGATCCATATTTATACTTTCGGGAATTCTGATTAACTAATTTAATAATTTTCTGTGTATTAACCCATGAAAACAAAACAACTGCTAGATACTTTGAAATAGTCCTAGCAAAATTACGTAAATTAGTATTAGACTTCTTAGAATCAGAATAATGTCGACTAGGATAAAACCTGAATGCGGAAGCATTTGTGATAATCCCTAATAGATTCTGCCTATTCATGAAACGAGCTTCTTCTTTAGTGTCATCTGGTATTCCATCCAAAGGGAAAACGTCAACAAAAACATGCCTCTTCCAGTACTTCTTTTTCAGTGTTCCTTCGTATAATACAGTGCATTTATCTTCTACTCGAGCAAAAGTAGAATGCCATGAAGGATTATTTTCAATGCCATTAACTTCATAACGATGACCGTAATTATTGTACATCTTTAAAAATTTCTCATAATCAGGACGAGGCATCGCTATATCCATATCGTCATCCCATGGAATAAATCCCTCATGTCGAACCGCCCCTAATAAAGTACCGCCGCAAAGATAATAACAAATACCATTATTATCACAAAAGTTTGAAATATCCTTTAGCATATTTAATTCAATAACTTTCATTTCATCAGCATTAAGTCGTTTCATATTAATCTCCAATATTAAAAAAGAATCCTTTCTTCTAAATAACTAGATAAGGTTTTCTTTTCCTCTATTATTATATAAAAATTCAAACACAGAATATTCTTGAGAGTCTTTGGACATGGGTGTCTGGATGATAGTATCTTCATAGATACAGAAATCTGTTCTAATAACTGACAAGCTTTTACTCCAACAGTTTATGGCTGCCGTCTTTATAATAATATCTTCTCCTACATCTCTACGTATTTTCTGAACAACACTAATCATTGAATATCCAGTATCTACCGAATCATCTACCACCAATAAATTTTTCTTATTCTTCAAAACCCGCAAGCATACATCAGAATTATCCCAATATATTTTCCGTTCTTTATATTCTTTATGCACACCAGAAGCTAACTCCATTTTCCTGAGACTTAATTTTACGCTCTGAGGTAAGCACCTAAGGACTGGCGAAATGAGTTCTTTTAATTTACCACCTTCCCTTTCAGCATGGATACCAATATTATCCACTTTAAAATATCCTGCGATAGTGTCTCCAATTAAGTAGCCCCCACGAGCTATATAGACAACCAAATCAGGTCTAAAGTCAGCTTCTACTTTTCTGGCAAGACTCAGGCTTTCTTTTTCTAAATTTTCTAAGGATAATACGATAGAGTTCATTGAATTTACCTCTTTCAATCAATCTCACTAATCGCGCTAGTCGCGTCAGCTGATGCGCATATTTGAGACAACCATGCGGATAGAATTCTAATCCATCCAAAGCTAAAGCTTCCTTAAACTTTTCAGCTGAGTCCGGTGCAATGGATGATTCCATGTAATTATACCCAACTTCAAAAATAGTATGTGCATCCGAACCTATCACTTTTCTCAAGTCGTACTTTACTGCAATCTCCATCTGTTTTTTATCATATAAAGAAGATATATTACGACCATTATGACACTCGATACAATCTACTAATTTTCTTATACGCTGCAATGCAGTATCCGCTAAAACCGTTTTATACCGCTTTTCGTCATAAGGGTGTGGAATATACACAATTCCATGCTGCTTTTTTATTTCATCTACAGTCTTCTCCGGAGATTGAAATGGTTTAATTTTCTGGTTAAGAAATAGTCCAATGATTTCTCCCTCTGAAGTCATGATTTCTTCCCCGATAATAACCTTTAATTTATTTCCTCTGTTAGCACAATAATTCTTAAATTCCACTGCTCCCTTAATATTGTTATGCTCAGTTATAGCAATATAATCTACACCTTTCTTTATGCACTTATTATATAGCAAGAAAAAAGGTAATAAACTATCATGTGAATACTTGGTGTGAACATGCGTGATGATTCTATATTTCATTCCTCTAGCTACCTGGATATAATGCAATCTACTAAGTGGAGGCAATAATACATACTCAGATGAATATCTAATTACATCAATTGGACTTCTGCATTATTACTTCCTATTAACAATAAAATCAATACGCCCCTTTATGGTTGAGGACAACCGCAATGGTGCGCCAGAGAAGCACGAGATCCAGCCAGACGCTCCAGTTATGCACGTACCAGCTGTCCATCTGTACGCGCTCGGGGTAGTCGATGTCGCTGCGGCCGCTGGTCTGCCACATGCCGGTGATGCCGGGGAGGACGGAGTAGTACTCCTTGATATATCTCCCATACCGCGGGACTTCCTTCTGGATGATGGGACGGGGACCGACGAGGCTCATCTCACCTTTGAGAACATTCAGGAGCTGAGGCAGCTCATCGAGGCTGGTCTTTCTAAGGAAGGCGCCGCTCTTGGTGATGCGGGGATCGTTCTTCAGTTTGAATTCTCTATCCCATTCCTCTTTCGCCGCCGGATCGGTCGCGAGGAGATGGTCTAAGACCTCTTGGGAATTCGTACACATGGAGCGGAATTTGTAGCAGTTGAATTCTTTCCCGTCTTTGCCGACACGGCGATGCTTGAAGATGACCGGTCCCGGAGAGTCGTGATAGACCCATGCTGCGATGAGGAGAAGGATCGGCGAGATCAGAAGGCCGCCTACGATGGTGGCGGCGAGGTCGAAGAGCCGCTTGGCGATCTGGTTCGATGTCCGGGCGAGGTTGTTCCGGATCTGGAGCACCATGATCTTCGCATCGAAGAAGGACTCGGCGGTCACATTCGACATGGGGACGGCGACGAGGTTCGGCACGACGCCTACATTCCTCACGAGGGTCTGTGCCTGATAGATGAGGGAAGAGAGCTGTGTCTGCGGGATGCCGGGGGCGGCGATGATGACATGCTGGACGCCAGTATCACGAATGACGCGCTCTATGTCACCAAATCCGCCAAGGATGGTGCAGGACTGGTCGTAGGGCTCATGGTCTTCGAGGAAGCCGACGATGCGGTAGCGCATACCGGTATCATTCTGTATCTGGCGCGCCATGACTTCGCCTGTCTTTCCGGCACCGACGATGAGGATGGGGATCTGGAAGGCTTTCGATTTCTTCATCCCTTTCGCCAGAATGACACGGAAGAGGCAGAGCAGGGCAAAGGAGATCGCGGTGTAGAGGATGACGTAGAAACGGGATACGTCCCCTGCCACCTGCGCAAGGAACATGAGGATGATGGAGAAGACGGTGCCGCCCAGGGAAGCCCGGAACAATTTTTTCATCATCTGGTAGATGAGCATGCGCTTCCCATAGAGTCCCTCATAGAGGATAAAGGCCATGTAGACCAGCGGTACCCAGAAATATTGGTAGATGGGGTCGATGTGATAGGTGGTGTGGGTGATCAGGAGGTTTCGAATGGCAAGGGAGAGTATCCCTGCCAGGACGAGGGCGATGTAGTCGCCGATGAGGTAGAAAAATGCGGCGCCGGATGCGCAGGAAATGGAATGGTGGTATTTAGGGTTGTTCATGTGGTGGTTTATCCTTCGTGTTTTTTTGAAGATGGCAGACTTCAGATGTCAGATGTCGGACTTCAGATTTCGGACTTCAGACTTTTGATGTCTGATCTCTGATGTCTGACTTCTGCTCAGGCTTTTCCGCGAATGCTCAGTATTGTCAGCATGCGCCGAATTTCATCCAAAAGCAGCATGCACGGGCGAATCTCTTCTGCCGTCATATAGTGCAGTCTCAAACATATCAAAAACTGTGTCTCTAACTCAGTGGCTGAGCCGCGTGCAATAGTCATGAAATGTCTTAGATCTTTATCTGTCCCTCGTCCGGCTACTTCTGCGATGTTCGAGGCAATGGAGACGACGGCTCTTCTCATTTGTGAGGAAAGGGCATAAAGTTCTTCTGATGGCAATCGCCAGACTACGTCATATGTCATGTCTATGAGCTGCATAGCCTTTTGCCAGACGATCATATGGCGATAGTTCATGTAGGTGATCCTTTCGAGACTTGAGGGCTGATAAAGTTGGAGACGTTAGACTTTAGGCTTTAGGCTTCAGATGTCAGATTTCAGATGTCAGATATCAGATGTCTAATATCTGACGTCTGACTTCTGACGTCTAACTTCTAATCTCTCAGCCCCCTAGTCTAAAAAAGGGGCGAGGTTCATTGCTACCCCCCCCGAAAATTTTTTCATTTATGAAAATTCCGTAAAGAAGCGCTCGGTTTGTCATTTTCTCTGTGGCATTTTTACGCTCATATTATATCATATTTTGTTATAAAACTCAGAAAGAAAGCCGCCGGTCTGCAAATAATTGTCGATGAAAGATGCCGAGCCATCAGACTGCTGAAATCTGACCTCTGATGTCTGATGTCTAATGTCTCTCAGTCTCTCAGTCTCTTAGTCTCTTAGTCTCTTAGTCTCTTAGTCTCTTAGTCCCTCTGCTTGCTAAAAATCTGATTTCTTTCTATAATAAGTACAGAAAATGGTACAAGAAAGGATGGGATTGACATGATTGCCATGAATTACTCCACGCTCCGCAGCCATATGAAATATGCTTTCGATGCTTGCTGCGATGATATGGAAACGCTTATCGTCACACGCAAGGACAACCGGAATGTGGTCGTACTGTCAGAGGAGTCGTATAACAATCTGATGGAAAACCTGTATGTGCGGGCTTCGAAGAAAAACTACGACAGGCTTCTCACCAGTATCGCACAAGCCAAGGCGGGGCAGTGTAAAAAGAGAGACTTGATCAAAGATGAATAAAGCATTCACGGATATTGGCTGGGAAGACTACCTGTACTGGCAGACGGAGGACCGGAAGACACTGCGTAAAATCAATACGCTTTTGAAAGATATCGAGAGAAATGGTAATGAGGGCATCGGAAAGCCCGAACCGCTGACAGGGGATTTATCTGGTTTCTGGAGCCGCCGGATCAATCAAAAGGACCGGTTAATCTATGCTTTGGAAATGGATCAGATCATCATCATTGCCTGCCGGTATCATTATGATGATACATAAAAAGAGCATGCTGCATTTAGTCGGCATGCTCTTTTTATGTATGCGGGACTTAAAGACTTGGAGACGTTAGACTTGAAGACGTCAGAGTTCAGATTTCAGGCTTCAGATTTCTGATCTCCGCCCTCTGACTTCTGAATTCTGACTTCTGACTCCTGACGTCTAATGTCTAATGTCTCTTAGTCTCTTCGTCTCCGCCTCTCACCGGAATATCTTGGAAAGCTCATCATCCGTCATATTTCCTATCCAGCTTTCGCCGACGGAGACGGTCATGTCGGCGAGGGATCTTTTCTTTTGGATGATCTCATTGATCTTTTCTTCGAAGGTGTTCTTGGTGATGAAGCGGTGGACGAGGACATTGTTCTTCTGACCGATGCGGTAGGCGCGGTCTGTCGCCTGAGACTCTACCGCGGGATTCCACCAAAGGTCGTAGTGGATGACATGGGAGGCGGCGGTGAGGTTGAGGCCGGTGCCGGCGGCTTTCAGGGAGAGGATGAAGAATCTCGCCTTCGGGTCTGTCTGGAAGCGGTCCACCATGTCTTTTCTCTCCCGGAGGGAGCAGCCGCCGTGGAGAAACATCGGACGTTCTCCCAGCCTGCTCTCGAGAAGATCTGCCAGCTTGTCGCCCATGCTCTTGAACTGGGTGAAGATCAGGGCCTTTTCACGGCTGGCCTGAATGCTTTCTGCGAGATCGAGGAGACGCTCGGCTTTGCCGGAGAGGGCGGGATCCCAGTTGTCCTCTTTGGTGAAGAGGGCGGGATGGTTGCAGATCTCCTTCAGGGCGAGGATCATCTGCAGGACGAGGCCCTGGCGCTTGAAGAGGGAGGCTTTGTCTCCGTCTTTCTGCTCGCTGATGACGCGGAGGCTCTCTTCTACGGTCTGGTGATACAGGGCGGCCTGCGCGGGGGTGAGGAGGGTGTACTCGTCCTGCTCGAGCTTATCCGGAAGGTCGCTGATGATGGTCTTGTCTGTCTTGAGGCGGCGCAGAAGCATGGGCGCAGTGATGCTTTTGAAGCGTTCGGCTGCTTTTCTGTCCTGCTCGTACTGGATGGGATTCGCATAGCGGGTCTGGAAGGTCTTCGCACTGCCGAGGTAGCCTTTGTTGGTAAATTCCATGATGGACCAGAATTCTTTGAGGCTGTTCTCGACGGGGGTGCCGGAGATGGCGATGCGGATGGGTGCTTTCATGCTGCGGACGGCCCGGCTCTGGGCGGTGTCGGGGTTCTTGATGTTCTGCGCTTCGTCGATGATGAAGACTTCCCATTTCTTCTTTTTGAGAAGCTCCTGGTCGCTTCGAAGGAGTCCATAGGTGGTAAGAAGGATGTCTCCATGGAAATCAGCGAGGTCGCGCTTGGCGCCATAGTAGAGGAAAACGGTGAGGAGAGGTGCGAAGCGGGCGATCTCTTCCTGCCAGTTGGAGAGAAGGCTCGTCGGCACGACGATGAGTGCTTTCTTCTTGGCAAGGCGTCCCTCTTCGCGGAGCTTTTCGAGGAAGGTGATGACCTGAAGGGTCTTCCCAAGGCCCATATCATCGGCGAGGATGCTGCCGAAGCCGAGGCGGCTGTTGTTGTAAAGCCACGCATAGCCGCGCTTCTGGTAGGGGCGAAGTGTCGCACATACATTTTCCGGCAGCGCGACGGGCTCGCCCTCTTTCATGGAGGAGAGCAGTCGCTTCACCTCGCTCGTCATGGTGATCTCCGCGCCTTCATAGCTGCCCTCGAGGGCGACGCGGAGGAGTTCTTCCCCTTTGAGGGAGGCGGGACGCTGCCACATTTTTTCGAGCTTTTTTAGATCTGCTTCGGTCACGTAGAGGTATTGCCCCTTGAATGCGATGAGGGAGCCTGCTTTGACGGATAATTTTTCGAAATCTTCCGGGGAGATCCGCTCGTCCCCTAGGGCGATCTGCCAGTCGAAGTCGAGCATGTCTTCCAAAGAGAGGAGGGACGGTGCATGCGCCGCTCCCTCTTCTTTCTTTTTGAGGCGGAGTGTCTTCTTCGGTCGGATGAGGTGCTGCAAGGACTTCGGCAGGATGACACGCGCGCCCAGAAGACGCATGGCCGGGATGGCTTCCAAAAGGAAGGGGGCAAAGGTTTCCGCCGTGAAGGAGATCGGTGTCCTACCTTCGCTGTCCATGTAGTCTTCCATGCCGGTCACGAGGGAAGAAAGCAGGTCCATATCCTTTAAGATCTGGTAGCGGCAGGCATCATAATCTTTCTTTGTAAAAACGTCCGCGAGCGGCAGCGCATTTCCTTCACTGTCCTCACTGTCTACGACGGAGAGGTCCAGACGGAAGGCTTTTGCTTTCGGATCATCTGACACGAGAAGCACGGGCTGCCAGCGGGCAGCGCTCAGGTGGAAATAGGACAGCCACGATGCGATGCCGTCAGCCTCGGGATGCGGCCTTCCTTCTCGCGCCATCAGGGGCTCCCCCATGAAGAAAAGATCATAGATGGGGTCGTCTGCGAAATTTTTCTTCGCCATGTTTTGCATCAAGTGCGTGAGGAAAAGTGAAAGTGCCGCCTCGGCAGGCTCTCTGGCAAAGCATCTCTTCTCTCTGTATCGCGCGATTTCTACCATGGAAGGGGTCACCCATTTCGAGAGGATCCCCATGGCTTCCGCCGTGCCTGCGTCCTGCTCGGTCGGCATCCAGCGGATGGAGAGCGCATTCTCATCCACACGCACCAGCTCGGGGATGGCATTCCCCGTCCGGAGAAGGTGTATAGCGAGCAGCACCACCTCGCGGAAGGCGCGCACGGTGTAAGAGCTGTCCTGCGCTTCCTCTTCCGTCATATCGAGAAGAGCAGCGAGGAAACGGCTCATCGGCCACCAGTCGCCGCGATCTGTGTAGAGCTTCCCCTCGGAGAGCCCTTCGATCACGAGATGCACGGAAGAAACGGAGGCAAGCTCCAGGCTGTCTTTCCCGCCGCCCACGACGTAAACGGCTGATGAATCAAAGAGCGCTTTCTCTGCGGTCTTTCTGACGCCCGTCATGGTCTTTTCATAGACGCGGCCGAAGCTGCCGCGCCCGTAGAAAGCGGGCGAAGCGGGAAGCACACGCATCCATAGGGAAAAGAGGCTTTTGATCTTCGTGAAATCTGGAATTTCCGCCGTTTCCTCTGCCATGGGGAGTGCCATATCCTTGACCAGTTCCCCTTTCACAAGGTCATCCCAGCGCTGGATCTTGGCAGACATCTCATTTGTGATCGTCACATGCCGCTTCTTTAGCTCGCTCACAAGCGACACGCCATGCAGGGAAAAGACTTGGAAGGGATCATTGTCGATGGCACGGCTCACCTCATAGATGACGGCCGCGATGTGTTTGCAGAGGTGCGCCCAGTCGGGACAGCTGCAATGCATCTCGATGTCATTCATCGAGGAGGGGAATAGGGAAAGACCTGCCTTTTCCGCAAGCTCCATGACAGCAGGTGACAGCTCTCGATGCAGGAGCTTCGTCACGATCGAAGGATGGCGCGATACATCATCCAGAAAGGCCTGGACTTTGTTTTCCAGAAAAGGAGGGAGCGTCAGCGTGACATGGTAGGGCGTGCGCCGCGTCCCCTGCACCTTCGCAGTCAGCGTCTCACCCTCCCGGTGCATGGAAATGACCGCGCCGCCTCGAGCATACACCCGCCCGCGCGGCAGACGGTTCGCATGGTCCGCCTCCTCGAGCGCTTTCAGCCACTCGCTTCCCCACCAGGTATTGCCATATTGCAGTTTCATCGTCTTTTCCTCACTTCTGTACGTTTTTCTTTATTATATGAAATCGTTACGGTGCAGGCAATCGGGTGTGACAGATTCCACAGGGAAGGAGAGATGGTACGGCACATCAAATAAGAAACGCTGCGAGAATGTAAACAGGGATGAGTGGCTAGTGACTAGGGGCTAGGAGACATCAGACTCCTGTATCGTCATTTCGAGCAAAGTGAGAAATCTTTGTCATTCGCGGTCAGAAACTCACGCTTTCCACACATGTGCCGCGCACTTCTCCGTTTTCCTCATCTGTCTTTCCTACCGCCAGTGCCCTATCCGCCCCTTCGGGGCACCTTCCCCTCGAGGGGAAGGCTTTATGTCAGGGACAGCGGCACTCTCGCAAATGGCGCACTTGAGACGATCTACCCCGATCTTTTTCATACCGCTAGTACCCTATCCGGCTCGCTTCGCTCGCCGCCTTCCCCACACGGGGAAGGCTTTGTGTCGGCATTGGTTTTTCTGCGTATCCTGTATTCGCTCTGACGTTATAGGCTTATGGCTTGCCGTGCTTGCATTCTGCGCAAACAAAAACCGCTCTGCGAAGACTGGCTTTGCAGAGCGGTTTCTGGTTCTATTATTCTACGGTCACGGATTTTGCAAGATTTCTCGGCTTATCCACATCATTTCCTCTCTTGATAGAAGTGTAGTAAGCGAGGAGCTGCATCGGGATGACGGCGAGGATCGGAGCTATGAAGGGATCGACTCTCGGGATACGGACGGTCTCGGTCGTGTACTTTGCGATCTCTGTATCATCGACGAAGCCGATGCCGAGGACTTCGGCGCCGCGGGCGCGGACTTCCTGGATATTGCTGTACATCTTTGCGCTGACATCGTCCTGTGTCGCTACGGCGATGACCGGGGTCTCCGGCGAGATGAGGGCGAGGGTGCCATGCTTCAGTTCACCGGCCGCGTAGGACTCCGCATGGATGTAGGAGACTTCTTTCAGCTTCAGTGCGCCTTCCATGGCGATCGCATAGTCGATGGAGCGGCCAAGGTAGAAAATATCATTCGCCTTGATGAGCTTTTCAGCGACGTCTGCCATGTGTTCTTTTTCATCAAGCACGGTATCGATCTGATCCGGCAGATCTCTCAGTGCGGTGGTGATCTTCTGGATGAGTGCGGGCTTCAGTGTGCCTTTCAGCTGGCCCATATAGAGGGCAAGGAGCAGGAGCGCCACGAGCTGGGTGGTATAGGCTTTCGTAGAAGCGACGGCGATCTCCGGGCCTGCCAGTGTGTAGACGACATTGTCAGCTTCACGCGCAATGGAGGAGCCGATGGAATTCGTCACGGCGAGGCTCTTCGCGCCGAGACGTTTCGCTTCTTTGAGCGCCGCCAGGGTGTCGATGGTTTCGCCGGACTGGCTGACTACGATGCAGAGGGTCTTATCGGTCGTGAGCGGACGGCTGTATCTATATTCGGAAGCGATCTCTACAGATACAGGGATCTTGACGAAACGTTCGATGTAGTGCTTCGCAACGAGGCCGGCATGGTACGCCGTGCCGCAGGCGGTGATCAGGATGTGATCAATGCCGGAGAGACATTCTTTCGTCCAGCCGAGATCGTCGAAATTGACAGAGCCGTCTTTATTGAGATGGATCTGTACGGTATCATGGACAGCCTTGGGCTGTTCATAGATCTCTTTCAGCATGAAATGCGGGTAGCCGCCTTTTTCAGCAGCTTCTGCGCTCCACTTGACTTCCTGGATCTCCTTTTGGATCGGTTTGCCTTCGGCATCGAAGAGGGAAACGCCATCCTTCTTTACGATGGCCAGCTCGCAGTCGTCCAGGATATAGATCTTTCTGGTATGGTTGATGACGGCCGGGATGTCGGAGGCGATGAAATTCTCGCCATCGCCAAGGCCGATGATGAGCGGATTGTCCTTCTTCGTGCAGATGATGGTGTCCGGCACCGCCTGATCCATGATGACGAGGCTGTAGGAGCCTTCGATCACAGAAAGAACCTTGCGGACGGTGGAGAAGAAGTCTCCGTCATCCATTTTTTCGAGAAGGTGTGCCACGACTTCGGTGTCGGTATCCGACTTGAATACATGGCCTTCGTCAATCAGCTGCTTCTTGAGCGTCATGTAGTTTTCGATGATGCCATTGTGTACGATAACAAAATGATTATGGCAGTCGCCATGCGGATGGGCATTCCGATCCGAGGGCTGTCCGTGCGTCGCCCAGCGGGTATGCCCGATGCCGATGTGTCCGGTGAGCGGATGCGCCTTCAATGCGGCTTCCAGATTTGCCAGACGACCTTTTTTCTTTTCGATAGAGATCGTACCTTTGTCATAGATGGCGATGCCAGCCGAATCATAGCCGCGATATTCGAGGCGTCTCAGCCCATCGATCAAAAAACGGGACGCTTCGCCGCTGCCCACATAACCTACAATACCACACATACGGTATTCCTCCTTGCGTATTTCTTTGGAATGCTCTGCCGCTCCGGGCCGCCCCTTTCCATCAGGGCTGTCTTTGAAAGAAGGCTGTACGCCTTGCTTTCTCTGCTCATGGGCCAGAGGATCTTATTCTTATGATTAGTAAGAGAAATGCGATTCAATCGCAGAATCAGATATTATAGAAATGCGGACATCGCCCGCAGGTATTCATACAGAGTTTATTATATCACATGTCATAAAAATATGATATTTCCCAGTGGCACACAGAAAAAGGAGCTGTAACTTACGTTAAGCTCCTTCGCTACGTTTTTCACATTATAGCATAGCTTGGAAGAGAAGGAAAGGCGTCAGACTTGGAGACTTTAGATTTCAGACTTCTGTCCTCCGATGTCATTTCTCATTTAGATCGATCCCAATACCGATCCGATCTCCTGCATCTCTTCCATTTTCGAAAGACCTGCCACGGCGGCGAAAACGCCAATCATAGCAAGAAGCAGCAGGAAAAGGAGGAGCATCACGTAGGGCGCGATGGCGATCAGGACGGATTTCCCGGTGGAGAAGAAATAGTTCTCGCGGATCGCAAGGACATCAAGGACGAAGGTCCACACGCAGATCGCAAAGGAACCGATGCCGGAGAGGAAGGAAAGCCCGATGCTTTCTGCCAGTGTAAAGAAGACGGAGAAGGCAAGCGGCAGCGATGCCGCCATGAATCCGGCGGTGATGCCCTTCGCGCTCCCTTGTCCGCCGAGAAGTCCGGAGAGGTAGTCGGTCACGGCGCTGTGGACAAGGAGGGAAAGCCCCAGAAAGAGAAGCACGGCTAGAAACTCGACAAGAAGCCCCGGTCCTTCTGAGAAGGCGGATACCGCTGTCAAGAAAAGTGTAAAGAGCCATAGGATCCCCGCTTCACGAAGGCGTTCGCCGCGGGTGATGTCATAGAGCGCCGCCCGCGGTGTCACGATCAGCGAGTAGACAAGATCAAGAAAGGTATTCATGGAGTTGCTCCTTTGGAATGAATGTATGATATGGGGAAGTCTTGGAGAGTCAGATACATCAGACTTGGAGACGTTAGACGTTAGACTTCAGACCTCTGACTTCTGATATCCCTTAGTCTCCCAGTCTAATACTCCTCACTTTATCGTGGGATTTTCCCCTTCTGTCAATGCCTTTTTCATACTCTCCGCCATGGATTCTCCCATGACATTCGAGAGCCGGGCGGCTTCGCCGCGAAGGAGGGAGCGGAGTGTCACTGCGCTATTCGTATACGAGCGGGTCTCTATATGATCCACATCGAGCCCGCCGCTCGAGGCAGCGTAGTTCAGCGCATCATAATAATTGCCCATCGCATCGACAAGGCCGAGATCCTGTGCCTGACGGCCGGTCAGGATGCGCCCATCGGCGATGCTCTTTACTTTCTCTTCATCCATATGGCGTCCGTCCGCCACTGTCTGGACGAACTGGTGGTAAATGTCATCGACCATGGTCTGCAGCATCTCTCTCTCTTCACCTGTCATCGGGCGGTACATGGAGAGGATATCCTTGTGCACGCCGCTCTTGATCTTATCATTCTTGACGCCGACCTTATCCATCAGGTCTTCGATATTGGTATAGTCCATATAGACGCCGATGCTGCCCGTCATGGTGGCCGGAGAGGCGAAAATGTAATTTCCCTTGCTCGCCAGCCAGTAGCCTGCCGAGGCGCACATATCACCCATGGAGATCACGATGGGCTTCTTGCTGCTGCGGATCTTATCCATTTCTTCTGCAATCTCCTGGGTCGCTCCTGTCGAGCCGCCCGGGCTGTTGATGCGGATCAGGATGGCTTTTGCCTGCGGATCCTTTCTGGCTTCCTGCAGCTCTCGCATGATCTCCTCGGAGGAGGAGCCGGAAGAGCCGCTCAGCATCGAGTCCGTCTCCGGTCCGCCGTAGATCGCACCGTCGATGCGCACGACGGCCACATAGCCCTCTCCCCGCTTTTCTTTTTCTGCTTTCCAAAGAGATGTGCTGCCCACCGAGAGCGCCGCCGCAAGGAGCAGGACTGCGAGAAGCAGGATCCATTTTCTTTTCGTCTGTATCGTCATTAGAAGTCATCCTTTCATTTATTGGCTGATAGTTTCATTATAGCACAGGAGAGAAGGGGTTCAGGGATGGGGAACCTTTATTGACTTGTGTCTTCCATGCTGCTTTCGGGCATCACTCTTTAAAAAAATCGGCGCTCACCTGCTGCCGTCAATCGCCTGCTTGAAACGCATATCCCAACTCTCTTTCATGCCGCTAGTACCCTATCCGGCTCGCTCCGCTCGCCACCTTCCCCACGCAGGGGAAGGCTTTGTCCGTCGTTATTCTTTTTCTCCACGTATCCTGTATTCGCTTTGACGATACGAGAAAAGCCGCATCCTCGTATCGCAGCCTTCCCCATTGGGAAAGGGGGATCGCGCAGCGGCGCTCGGGTGCTCTCGTTAACGACGCACTTGAGACGATCTTTTCCGCTCTTTTTCATCCCGCTAGAACCCTATCCGGCTCGCTCCGCTCGCCACCTTCCCCACGCAGGGGAAGGCTTTGTCCGTCGTTATTCTTTTTCTCCACGTATCCTGTATTCGCTTTGACGATACGAGAATACCATCTTCTAAAAAAAGGCGGCGAAGCCGCCATGAGAGCCCTGAACCTTGAACCCTGAACCCTGAACCACAAAAGAAAAACGCACCGCGAAATCATTCGCAGTGCGTTTTTACATACTAACCTGTTACGGCAAACCGTCGCTCATGAGATGCGCATAGTGCTGCTGGATCTTACGGGTGACGGGGCCGACTTCTCCATTGCCGATCGGCTTTCCGTCGATGGAGAGAACCGGGATGATGCCGTCCTGAGAATTCGTGAGGAAGACTTCTTCCGCATTCATCATATCTTCGAGGCGGACCGGATCTGTCGCATCATCGATGGAGGTGACACCGGCAGTCGGAGCGACGCGGGAAAGGACGAGGGAGCGGGTGATGCCGCGGGTCATGAATTCATTCGTGCCCGGGGTCCAGATGACGCCCGCCTTGACGATGAGTACATTCGAGTGGGTGGCTTCGGTCAGAAGGCCGTCTCGGATGAAGATGCCGTCGTAGCACCCCTGCTTCAGTGCGTCCTGACGCGCGAGAAGGTTATCCACCTGAGAGAGGGAAAGAATGTCGCAGTGGTGTCCGCGATCATCTTTCATCGTGATGCACTTCACGCCGTCCTGCACTTTGGCAATGGCATCCAGACTGATCGGTTTGGCGTAGACCAGGACATTCGGACGCAGCTGATTTCTGGCAGGGATCAGGAAATCATGATCGCCCTGTCCGCGAGTGACGATGATCTTTACATAGCCTTCTTCGATGCCGCTTTCTTCGACGACGGTTTCCACGATCTCGGTAAATTCGTCCGGTGCTGTCACGGGACGAATGCCCAGAAGGCGCATGGAGCGGTACAGACGGTCGGTGTGATAGGAAAGAGCAAACGGATGGCCTTTGTAGACGCGGATCCATTCATAGCATCCGTCACCAAACTGGAGTCCTCTGTCATCTGCCGCGATGATCTGGGAGAAATCATAATAGAAATTGTGATTGTAGTATATGGTAGTTTTTCTTTCTGCCATACGTCTCACCTCCGTAACAAATTGTTATTATTATGGCTTATGAGGGATATTACCACTGGGGCGTTCTGCCTCTTGATTGCCTGCGAAAGAGGCTCAGCGGGTTCTATAGGTTCAAGAGGTTCAAAGGGGGTTGGTACGGCGCATAAAAACATAGAAGCGCCGCAGAGCATGGATGTGGCGATGCCCGAAGGTTTCTTAAAAAGCAGGTTTCCCGTTTGAGCTTTTCTGACAGGATTCATTTGACCGCGAACAACAAAGATTTCTCGCTTCGCTCGAAATGACGATACGAGAAAAGATTTTTCTAATCCAAGTTAGCAACCCCCATTTCAAATGGGGGTTTATTTGGAACCCCTCCGGGGTT
>ERZ1034855.154-NODE-154-length-38478-cov-7.562606_pt1 | contig 38478 bp, 38 predicted proteins | sample MGYA00520699_ERZ1034855 | MGnify/ENA primary metagenome ERZ1034855 (study PRJEB33766, sample SAMN09781730) | gut metagenome | biome: gut microbiome | host: Homo sapiens | place: Madagascar | study: EMG produced TPA metagenomics assembly of the PRJNA485056 data set...
GAACATATCGGTAAGCAGCTTCACCTCATCAGCGCATTCCTTCTCCATTACCTGTAAGGCGGTTGGCTGATTGGAGCTTGCGTTAGCTCCATAAGCGTTGATGTTCACGTTCTCGGGCATATTGCCACCGCCGAGGGAGCCGAATACGCCTCGACCACCTCCGTTGAGAAGCGCGAGCGCAAGGCCACCTATACCAATGCCAAGGGCTGTTCCTGCCAAGCCCTTGCTGGCATACTCTTTCTTTCCATCTTCGTAGATTTTCTTCTCTACTACTTTTGCATCTGTCATATCCATGATAATACAATCTTTCTTGTTATACCTTATTTGAACTAACACTATTGTAACGTTACGTAGGCAAAGTTAGTCCTTCATAATGGATAAGTGCATAACTCACTCACACTTTTTGTAACACGCTGATAATAAGAAAGATAAGGTGATAGGCGGTTCTATCATGTTAACAAAACTGGAATTTGCTAACACGTTGTATTGCTCATGTTAAGAAAAGCTTATTACGTTAACATGTTCGCCATTTCAGTTGTAAAGTAATCCTTTACTACTGAAACAAAAAAGCCTACCTCAATGCGAGGCAGGCTGAAATATTTTATTATTCTTTGTTGGGTTTCCTTCTGAGAACGAATATCATAGCACAACTGGTTGTAATTGCGACAATAGAACCAGCAAGCCAATCATGACCGCTCATTCCGAGCTTATACGCAAACCATATACACATGATAACTATTCCAACTCCAAAGAGCATGCCAAGAATGCTAACAAATGCTCTTGCGTTTAAGGCTCGGATTTCTTTCTTATGACGGTGTTTTTGCTCTCCTTCTGCCATTGCAAGAATGCGCTCTGGGGCGTTTGGTAATACCTCTCCATAAGCCTTGAACTCTTGCGCAGGAGGCAGAGGGCCGCTATAATGCTGCTGCATCGAAACAACGGTAGTTGTCTCTTTGCTTAATCCTTGTTGCTTGTTTCTCATTGTAGAGATATTTTGCCCATAGCATTTCTTATGTCATTACCTACGTTTTCCCAATCTGAGCGCATTGCGTCTTGGTCGCTTACCTTTTCCCCTTCAATAGGTATAGCGAATCCAAAAATAGAAGCGAGTCCATCCCAAAAACCAGGGGTATAGCTTGCGCTTCTCTTCGTTTTGCTCATTATCGATTTCATGGTAATTGTAATTTTGCAGTTGCAAAGATAATGTTGTTAAATGAAAAATGCAAGGATTTTGGGCTATTATTAACAAAGCACTGCAAATCTTAACGTTTGGGCATTGATTGACTCTTGTTTTACTACTTCTTCCTATTGCGTAGAAAATGAAGAATATCCCATTTCTTCCAATACCTCGTATGGCCACGCCTCTTGCACTCGCCATTCGGTAGGTCGCCCTTGGCCACAAGCCTGTTAAGCGTGGCGTCGCTCACACGTAGCTTCTCCTTCACCTCCTCGGTGCTCATCATAGGGTTGAGCATGTTGGGGAGGATGTCTTGACACAACTCGTCAATATCCTCGTCGCTCATGCCACAGGCCGTTACCTTCTCACCCTTCTGTTGTTGCTCCCATGCTTTCATGCAGCTCTCATAGAGCGATTTCAGTATCAAGGCCAAGGTGTAATAGTTGAACATCTTTTTCATACCCAGCAAGCATTTTTATGAGAAAAACTTTCTTCCGATCGCCGTGTTCTTCAAGAACCAGTCGGCCATGCCATACAGGTACATGCTCGCTATCATTGCCATCAAGCAAAAGTGAGGCATGATCATTTCATTTGTCGTAAAGATGCTACCGAAACAAATGTGGATGGCGTTCACTCCAAAATAATAAAAGAACGGCACACGATACTTCCAACATAGGAAAAAGAAACGGGAGGCCAAGATAATGACTATCGGTAGCACATACACCATAAAGTAGATGAACAGGTAACAGGCCGTGTTCTCCTTGTATGGGAGGAACATTTCTCTCGGATGAGTGCTGAAATCCACCATTCCATAAGCGTGAAAACACATGATGACTATTGGCGCCCACTTGCAGAACCATTTGAAAAACTTCAATATGCGCCTTGAATACCTGTTGCCGTTCTTGATCAACAACGATAACACCTCGCTCACATCCTTTCCTTGCATGAATGAAAGGATAACGCCTTCCTCTTCCTTTGTCATAAGTTCCTCCTTTGGTCAGATTGACATTTGCAAAGGTAATAATTTTCTTTTGGTTGAAAAGGCCGTTTGAGAAGTTTAACACTTGGTATTGCGGTAATAATAATCACAAGACTTGTAAACTTGCATATAATAATGTAACTTTGCAAGCGAGAACGATACCAAATTCAACTATCACATCATGAATACCAACGCTTTATCAGTAGCCAATTACTTCATAGATTTGGCAAAAACCGACAACAAGTCTATTCGTCTACTTGGTCTTGTGAAGCGTGTGTATATAGCGCACGGATTCTCACTTGCTCTGGCTGACCGCGGTTTGCTGGATGAAAGGTTTGACCACGTGGAAGCCTGGAAATACGGCCCTGTTATTCCGTCAGTTTACCATTCTTTTAAGCAATATAAAGCTGCCCCAATACAAGAAAAAACTGTAGTCATGGAGTTTGACGAGAATGGCGAACCGATTTTTCCAACACCCACTCTGAAAGATAAGGATGCAATAGACGTGTGCAAGATGGTGTGGTCTCGATACAAGAGCTTTACGGATAGCGATCTTGTCTCATTAACACACATGACTGGCACACCTTGGCAGTTATGCTATATGAAAGGGGAGAACTCCGAGATACCAGACGAGCTTACAAAGGCGTATTATCGTCGTGTTGTTGACTTAGCGATGGTGAGACATGGAAAAAGATAAGCTAAGTGCACTATCCTTTGAAAGCAAGCAAGAGGATATGTCCGATGAGAGCGGAGCTACTTTCAAAGACAAGGCTGAGGAAATAGCCTTGACGCAACAAAGGGTTGATATTGAAAAACTCAAAGAAGATCTTGAAAGTCTAAAGCAAGATAGACAACAAAGGAAAGTATTGAGCATAGCATTATTTATCTTCATGTGCGTCTATATGGCTGTTGCCTTGCTAATAGTCTTCCTTTGTGGCCTGTTTGTCATGTATCTGAGCGACACCGTTCTCGTTACTCTTCTTACAACAACCCTTGCGGACGTAATAGGCATATTCGGCTTTGTGGCAAAATACTTATACCACAACAAATGAGATAGGCGGTGCATATAGCATCGCTTTTTTCATGCAACAAAATATCCCCACCTACCCGTCACGGGTGAGTGGGGCACGTTAACCTGAATAAAAACCAATCTTCTTTCTCCAAAGAAGTACTACCTACCTAAAAACTAACTTGAACCTATCTAAATCAAAACTAAAAGAACTTTCATCTAATGTTTTCTGACGAGGTTATACACGATGAGCACGGTGAACACGACAAACAAAATGCCTGCCATCTTGCCAAGCCATGCGAACACCTTGTCGATGGCCGACTGCCTTTTCTCCACCTCTACCTTGACAGGGTAGGGTATAGAGTCATGTACAGCTACGGTGTCGGTCTTGGTGTGGTAGACGATTTTGAACCTATCCTTGAAGCGTATCTTGGCAATGTAGACGGTGTCGCCTTTCGCAAAGACTGTAACGCTATCGTGCAGATAGACGCTGTCTGTCTTAACGAAGCTGTCCGTCTTGCTTACGTACCTATCCCTGTACTCCGTGACAGGAACGTATTTCACACTCCTGCATCCCGCCAGCGTCATGAGCATCACGGCCAGCATAGCGAACGTGAGCCATTGTAACCAATATCTTCTCATAGCTATGTTGTTTTATTGTTGTTACTGGAAGAACCGCTCGGCCTCCCATTCTCTTCTCTTAACAAGGCCGTCGAGCTTTCTGCCTCCTGCGTAGACCCACCGCATGAACTCGGCCTTGATAAGCTTCTCTCCCATGCCAGCCTTAATCATCTTTAGGAGTGTCGAGCGCAAGAAGTTGCCCAAGCCGAGGTTGAAGCAGAAATCAAGGCAAGCGTCAAACTTTCCTTGCGTATCAATCTCCTTGATGTCGCTAAGCACCTTTTCCAAAGGCGCAAGATCTTGTCGCAACCATGCGTCGGCCTGTGCCTGTGTGCATGAGGTCTTTGCGTTCACTCTTCCTGTGTGGCCGTAGCCACAAGTCCACACGCCAACCGCATCACGGTAGGCCCTCGACCTGTAGCCCTCAAACTCCTTGATCTTCGCTATCAGCGTATCACTTGCTTTCATACCTAATTATGTTAGTCTGTTTCTTCCTTGCCGTAGTCACGCGGAGGCTGGCGCTTGGGGCAGCCATTCATGCGGCACTCGTACCATCCCAGTTCGTGGTTTTTGAGCATAAGCGTACTCTTGTCGTCCTTGAGTTGACGGATCTGGGCACGCTGCTTATTCAGTTCCTCAAACAGGGAGTCAATCTTGTCGTTGAGCTTCGTGCGCTCGGCCATGTGCTCGTCATGCTCATGCGTGTAGAGGTTCTTCCACTCCGCCGCATAGGCCATGGCATTAGCGTCCTCGTCTTTCTGCGCTGACGCGGCCTCCTTTCGCTTGCGTGAGTTGTAGTAAAGCAACTGGCCTACGATGCCGCTTGACACAAGCAAGGTGAGTATCTGTACCATATTCTCCATCCCTAATGCCCTCCCGTATTTTATAATAACAACAACGCTACTAAGGACGCTACAAAAGCGCCTGCCGCACCGGCTGCGATGTCGGACAGGCTAAAATTCTCGAAGTGGTTGCCCGAGAAGAAATCGACAGCCTCCTTGGCGATGGCCACGATGACACCGCCAATGAAGCCACAGGCGGCATAAGTGGCGGCAGGCTCACCAGGGTTGGCCTTGGTAAAGACAAGTGACACGATGAGCGCCACGAGAGCGATCCCGAAGAAGTGGGCCACCTTATCCATGCCCACCTTCTCAATAAACTCATTCAGTTTTTTCATAAACGAAGTGTTAAAAGTTAAACGTGTTGACTAAAATCGCCATAGGTTGTTGTCCTTGACGTATTGCAGCAAGTCCTTGGCGTATGCCTTGGCCTTCTTCCTAAGTGCTTGCATCTGCTCAAACTCGGCCTTGGTGTCCTCCTCCGAAGGGTCAAGCAGGTAGTTGTTGATCACGGCTTGCATCTTATCTGTCGGATAGGCGTCGCTCACGATGGCATTGACAATAGCGTCGTAATCGAACACCGCGTTGGGCAGCGTGTATGTGCCTACGAGATAATTGTCGCTACCTATGCTCTCGATGTAGGAGAACGTGGCCACCTGTTGGCCGAGGTCGATGCGTTTGCTGAACCTCACGGGGAGGTTGTCGGTGGTGGTGATGTGCATAATTGTCAGAATTTGCAAATCGGATAAGTGTAAGATTGTATTGAAAAAGAGTTTCTTGAATACCAGTTATATGGTTTATCAGTATTATATGGCGAAATTGTTATATTATCTCCCAACACCCTTCCATTATTCTCTTTGATGGAACAACAATAACAAGATTGATAAGCGAACGGCTTAAAGAAACCATCCTTTGTAGCTTGCGCCAAGACTGTACCCTCCCATCCATAGGATTCATTTTTGTAGAGGCACAAAGCTAAAGACTCGCCATACAAGTGCAATTCTTTGCGTCCAGGCATCCACCAATGATGAGCCTTAAACTTACTTGCCAACGACCTTCCTTTAGACACTTTAGGTTCATAAGCGTAGCAGAGCGATGTGGATGGATAGTAATACTCCTCGTAATTATCACCTTTCTCATTCACTATACTTTTGATAGCGGTGACCAAGTTATCGAACTCTGTCTTTCCGTTGTCAGCAACAGGAACATCAAGACCAACACCGCTATCCTGCAACACTTTGTTACGATGTCCGATGAACAGGATTGTGTTATATTGTCCCTTTGGGATAGTTTCTCCGCTCTTGTACCCCAATGGCTTGAAGAGATATGCGTACTTTTCAAAGATAGCCTTCGAGATAGTCTTCGATGTTTCATTATCCTCTTTATTGTATGCAACATATGGCAAATCGGGGACATTATACACATCATAATTTGGATCATCAACAAGAGACACTCCGCCTACCTTATTTTTATCAAGTCCAAAAGATATTGGATAGGCAGAGATGGCTCCTCTATTTTGAGGTCCGAAAAACTCAAAGCCTATCATCAATCTATCTCCAGTTTCATCAATCGTACCAATATAGGTTCCTATAGCGTCTCTGTCGGGCTCAAAGCCATAATCGCTCCAACTGCCATCATTATAGACGTAATCGCCCAAAGCCAGCGTATGCGTGTAAAGGTGAAGCGTAGCAACGTTGCTCGTCACCTCCGTGCCATCCGTGTTAGTCATCTTCGCGATAATGTTGACCTTTGTGTCGTCCGCTTCGCTTCCAAGGCTATTCACGGTGATAACGCCAGTCTTGCTGTCAATACTTACGTGACTGTTGTCGTCCACGCTCCACACGCGGCTCACGATAGCGTTAGCCGATATAGGCAGCAATTCGATGACGGGCTGGATGCTCGTCTTGTCGTCAGCGTACTTGCGCACCTTAATGTTCACCTGTTGCACCTTCACCTTGTTGTAGTCCACATAGAGTGCGTTGCTCTCTTTCCAAATCTCACCGAACTTCTCAACGAGTTTGGCCACAGTGTCCTGTGAGATATTGCCCGTGACATGGATAACGCCTGTCAGTTTAGTGTCTGTGATGTCGGCTATGTAATCCATTACGCCAGTGGGCACATTCGCCCAGTCGACACCGTAGGCCGTAAGGCTGCTAAGCAGCTTTCCCTGCGTGCGCAGGTTTGCAAGCATCTGCACGACATTCGCTCCGCTTCCAACGTTCGCGCCAATGGTGACACTCTGGAGGTTCTTCACGTCCTCGATAGAGAACGATGATAGGTTTGGCACTTCGCTCAGCGTGACGCTTCTCACGGCAGGCAGCTTGACTGTTCTCAGCGTACTCGTCTGAGGGAGAATGACGTTTGTCAGCCCTGTGCCCATGAGGTCGGCCGTCACCAACTTCGTCTCGCCACTCAGGTCGAGCTCACCGCTCAGGGTGGTCGCGCCATTGAGGTCGAGACGGTTCATCATGGGGGTGTTGATGTTGATGGACGTGGCGCGGAACTCCATGGCCGACGAGCCCTTCTTGGCCTCGAACGCCTCCAACTTCTCAGCAGAGAGGTTGAACGCCTCGCCTACCGACTTGTCACCAAAAGCGCCCACCGACTTGTAATAGTTGATGCCGCGGATATAGACGTTGGTGTTGCCATCGCTCTGAATGACCGTTGACGTGAACGCCTCGCCAGCCTTCACGCGTGTGAAACCGTCGTACTCGGCCGTTCCACGGGCGAACGACGGATAGAGCCACATCATGGGCGTGACCGTGAACTTATAGGTCGGATTGGCTCCCGCCGTGGTGGCGATGGAGCGGAACACCAGCGCGCCAGCGTCGCTGCCTGCCTCTCCGCCCACGCTATCCTTAACGCCAAAAGCGCCATAGCGTGCATAGCTCGCCATGTAGATCTCGCGACGCTTCCACCATTGCAGCTCACCCTGCAACTGGTCGCCAAGCGACTGAGGAAGAGGCGGTGTGCTCGGGCTGTAAGTTCCATCCTTGTAGTGCACCTCGGCCTCCTCATAGAGCAGTCGTGCGGTCTCGTTGTAGGCCACCGCAGGGAAGTAACGCTGAACAGCGAAGTAATACTTATCCATGCACCCAGCCACATTGCCACCGCCAAGCGACGCCATCTCGCGCAGCATGGTGAACATAACCGTTTTCAGGTCGTCGGGGTAAGCGGCCTCCATGAGGTTGTAGAAACCATTGTCGCCACCGTTCCAGTAGGCGTTGCCCGATGCGTCCACGTCGTGCTCCTCAACATAGTAGGGCTTGTTCTTGCGACCTACGTTGTCGGTAAGGAAGATCGTGTCATCATCGTCGCTCTGGAAGCAGATGAGGTGCGTCACAGGGTCGAGATACTGGTATGTGTTCTTGCACCGGTTGTCGCTCGCACCAATCAACTTGTGGAAGTTCATGGAGTACATGGTGTCCGTCACGTTGAAATGCTTGCCAACGCCAGCCTTGAAGTCGGCCACACGCCAGGCGATGAACTGAGCGTTGATCTTGCCCCAGTCGTTGCCCGATGGCGTGATGCCTGTCTGCTCGGCGAGGTTCATGCGATCGTACACCCCACTGGTCTTCGTTGTGCTTGCGCTGACCCATGAGGCCGTTATGAAGTCGTAGCGGAAGAGATCGAATTTCCTGTAGGCGCTCTTCGTTGAGTTCTTTGTGACCCAGTAGGCCTTGGTTTGATCGAGGCTGGCCGAAAGCAGACTCTCGTAATTGCCATCAAAGAATGTGATGTTGTTGTTGTGCAGGAAAGCGAAGTTATAGGCAGGCACGAAGTACTTTTCCACCATCTTTTGGTTGCCCGCGTCGAAGTCCCACTGGTTCTCGCCGTTGTACTGGTAAGCCTCCTCGCTCTCGTTGTAGACCACCTCGTCGGTCATCCACGGCACACGGTGCTCCGTCAAGGGCATTCCGTTGTCAGAGCCCTCAAGCATGCAATAGTCGGGAAACACCTTCTTGTCGTAGCCGATGGTGGGTTTGTCGGCCTTGCCTGGGCCGAACGTCACGAGGCCATAGAACACGGGAGCGGCGTCGGGCGTGAGGCGTTGGAAGAGCAGAAATGGCTTCTGCACGCACGACACACGGCAGTTGGCGTAAGGCTTGTCACCATTTGAGTCTGTGTAGTTAGTGATGCCGTTGCCGCCCACCACACGCCGCCATAGGTCGGTGAAGAGGTTGACCGATCCGAGCTTGTGCGACTGCATTGACGAAGCCCAGTTGAGCTTCCACACCAGCTTCTCCGCGTAGGGCGTGCCCTCTTGGAGCATGTATTTCGCTCCATGGTGCACACCGTTCTCGTCCACCCAGTCGGTCTTCACGCTCGCTCCGGAGCTGTCTGTGTAGGATGTCTTGAACTGAGCGTTCCACTTCCAGTAGCCCCTTGACGACGTGCCCTGACCCTTGACCTCCACGTTGGCCATCGTACCGCTGTGTGCAGGGTCGCCCACGATGTGGATGTCAACGTCGCCAATCTTGTTGTTCTTGTCGGCGTAGCTGGGCAGCTCGCCCGTCCACAGGATGGTGTTGTATTTCTCACGCGCCTTGGTGTAATCGATGAGATTGCCGTCGCCAAGGATGTCGTTGGCCTCTCGAAAATCCATCTTCTCCTCCGTGGTACGCAACGAGGCGAGATAGTCCTGCCTGATCTGCGTTGCGCTGATGGCTCGCTTGTAGATGCGCATGCCGTAGATGTCAATGTCTGCGCCCACGCCACCGATACGGATGCCCTGTGAGGTCATGACACCGCCCACATATTGCACAAAGCTGTCGGTCGTGGAGTATTCCATTTCGCGATTGATGACACCATTGACGAAAAGGCGTATGTAGTTGACGCCGCTCGAAGACAAGTTGTAGACGATGTTCACAGCGATATGCGTCTTCGTGTCGTTTTGAAACGCCACGTCCTGGTCGCGCCTTGTTTGCAGGTTCGTGGTCATGAAGCAGGCCTCGATGGCCTTCAACTCAAAGCCAACTGGGTTGCCCAATGTGTCGTAGGAGCAGCAACGCAACAGGGGCGCGTTCTCATCGACGAGGTTGCGAGTGGCGATGTCGAACTCCATCGTCAGGCTGGCCGTCTTTACAGACGATCCAACGAAGGCCGAATAGGGCTCGTAGTCGATGGCCACCGAAGCCCCCGATGGCACACGCAGACACTTGTTGCCCTCGCCGTCGCTCACCCAACCGTCCGTCTTGAAACCGAATCCAGAGAACGTAGCCGGCACATTCTTGTCGTCTGCGCCATTGATGATGACCGCAGGGTCGGCCTCGTTGTTGCTACGCACCTTGGGGTTGAGCACGAAGTCGGGGTTGGATGTGGGAGCGAAGTTCTGAGAGTTGTCCACCACAAAGCCGATGATGTCGCAGAGGTCCTTTCCGCTTGCGTCCTTGATGTGGATATAGGCGTTGATGGACGTTTCCTGTGAGTCGATCTCCAAAGCCACGCTGTAGTCGGTCACCTCGCCATTGGCGACGCTCATGGAGGAGGTGGCATAGGTCTCCGTACCCGAGTAGTTGCCCACGACGAGCTTAATGTCCGTTGTGTCGGCCTTGGGGTTGTGCACGGCGAAGCGCAAGATGGTGGTCTGAATGAAATTTGTGGCCTTGGTAACAGCGTCGTTGACCGCAACAAGGATGGTCTCGTCCGAGCTATCGGTGGCAACCATCACCTGTGAGAGCACGTCGTCCGTGCGTGTGTCGGTGCCATCCACCGTGATCCACGCCTTCACATGATGCACGCCGTGCGTAAGACCGCTTACGGCTATGTCGCGTGCCGTCTCCACATACTCGGCCGTTCCAAGAGCCACCTTGCCGCTCGCCTCGGTGTCGCCCGACGCGCTGGAGACCTCGTAGTTGAGCGTCTTCGCCACGCTGCCTTGCACGTAGTAGGACAGGCTGATGTCAGACGAGGTGAACGGTGTCTGCCACTGTGTGGCCAACGTGAGCAGGAGTCGTGTCTTCGTAACGGAACTACCGATAACTACGAAAGCAGATGTGGCCGTCTTCTTCGCTCCGTCGTCGGCCTCATAGGTGAAATAGGCGCGCACACGTATCTGCTGCTTGCCGTTGACGAGGCAGTTGGAGAGGTCTACGGACGTAAAACTTGTGGTGTCGGCATAGTCGGACGAGGCGATGGCGTTTGGCCGCTCATCCACCGTCTGCCAGTCACCGTTGCCTGTCTTGCGCTGTATGACGAGCGTGCCCTGCTCACCCATGTTCAGGCGATCGCCACCCGAGTTGCGGACAGACGAGAAGCGTAGGTTGACCTTCAGCACGTCGTCCATCACCACGAACTCCTTGGATGCGCTCACGTCCGTGAACAGGTAAGCACCATAGCTGTCGCCCTGCACCGTGGAGATAGGCAGCGCCTCGTTGGCCAACAGCAAGGAGGCGTTGCCCTCGGGGTCAGCGAGATAGGTCTGTTTGTCCTCCTCTGTGGCAAAACCCCAGATGTGGTAGAAGTTGCTTGCGTCCACGTTAGGCGACCAACACCATGTGCCGACCTTCGTGCCAAACTGCCGCTTGATGAAGTCCTGCACCGCTTGGCCACTGAAAGGCAGATTGCCGTTGGTGGTGTCCTTGCCCCAGTCAACGGTCATGTCCTTGATTTCGTTGTCGCTTACTTTCTTTGCCATGATTTATGTCGTTTTTTGTTATTTCTGTTTAGTTTCGCCATCCGTCGGTGTTGCTCCATGGGCGGCCATTGATCCACATGCCGCTGCCAAAGCAGCTGCTGATGGCCTCCCATACGAGCTTTGCGCCATGGTACACGGCGGCGATGGCGCGTGAGCCTATGTAGCGAGCGGACAGCTCCTTGCCTTGCTTGATGATCATGTCATTCCTCCTCCAAGATGTTGTACCATGTGTCAGCGTCCACCTTGCCGGAGGCCGCCAACGCATCGTAGTCGGCCTGTGTGATGGCCACCATCTTCACCGCGCTATTTCCGAGCTGTTTGATGTCTGACTCGTTGTCCTTGATAGCCTGCACCACAAGGTTGAACTCCGTTGCCGTCAGCAGGTCTCCAGTGTTCTTATTCTTGATGTTCAATGTCATAGTCTTGCGTATTTTGGTGATTTATCCCAACCGCATGATTGCAGGCTCTCCGTCAAGCTCCATTGGTAAGCAGTATGGGAAGCCTGTACCTTTGGCGAGGGCGAATGGGAATGTGTACGTGAAGCCCGTGTTTTCCGTAACGTCCGTCCATGGGGTGGCGCCCAAGGCGTTGAGCAGCACAGGCCACTCATTCACCGATACTTTGTTGACTGTGCTCGACGGTCTGCGCATTCGTATGCGTGCTATGCCGCCTTGGCGCACTACGTTGCCGATGGATATGTTGATATTCTCTGCCATGTTTATCCGATTGATATAGATGGTTTATCGTCCTCTGATAGCGTGACCACGATGGTCTCCGTGAGCGTTTCTGTGTCGCTAAGTTGCCCGTAGCCAAAGAAAGCATCCGCGAACTTGTCGACAGAGCCAACCCCGAAATGCTCTCCTCCTGTCACACCGGAACGGAAGATCGCGTCGTAGCGATTATGGCTGGCGCTGGGCGGTTCAAAGGAAATGGTCTTTTCGAGCCAGTCCATGCCTTCGCCACCTACCACGTACCATCCAAGATAAGGCACGGGTGTGTTGCTTCCCGTCTGCCACATCGTAATAACCGACACGAGTTCTACTTGTTGTCCTGGGAGCAGCGCAAGCCATCGTCCGCGTCGCCCGTTCAGGTACATGCAACCCTTGAACCAGTCAGCGGTGGCGAACTTGCCGTTGGCGTCACGCCCGTCAGGGGCTACCGTGGGGTAGGATGCTGTGTAATTGCTCAGCGCCAGTGCCCGAGGGTCAGAGCAGACGTAGACGGCAGCGGCCTCTATGTTCCTTCGCAAGGCAGTGTCGGTCCATCCATCGCTCTTGCTCCATTGGTTGTAGGCCAACGAGAAGCCGTTGCGGATCAGCACGTGTGTACCCGAGCGACGATAGGCTGGGACTGTAACACCGCATCCGAGATCAGCAGCAGCGTACATAGGCAGCGTCACGAGGGCGGTAGATGCTGATGTGGGAGAACCGTCAGAGACCAACGACGGGTCGGATGTTTGGATCTGCACGCTCTTGATAGAGGTCATGTTGATTGGGACAAAAAGGGAGCCGCCAGCCGTCAAGAGGTTGTCGGGCTGCTTTTCGAGTTCTCCCACGTCGTTGGGCGACCATAGCGAGCCGTCCGTGCTTACGTAGCTCGTCGAGTTGGTGAGCGCTCCTTGTACGGTCAGGTCGCCCTTGACGGTCGTCTTCTTTGCGTCCAACGAAATGTGCTCATCCTCCACGGTCATGCCTGCCGTTTTCAGGCCGTCCTTCGTAACAGCGAGATTCACCTTGCCGCCGATCGTGCTGATTGATGCCTTGATAGATGCCTCGCTGGCCTCACGCACCTTAGCGAGCGAAGTGTAATAGTTGTAGTAAAGCTCTGTGTACCCAGAGGCCGTCAGGCCGATGTCCTCCAACCTGGTGTCCTTTCCTATGTTCGCTTCACTCACGATGTCGGCCGTGGCCGTCATGAACGCGTTATAAGCCTTGGTGTAGAGATTATAGGCCGTGCCGTAGGTTGAGCTCGAGTCAGTGGGGGCGCTGAACGAGCCATGCTCGGCCTCCATGTTCTTGCGAGTGATGAGCAGCTGGGCCTTCTCCGTACCTGCGGTGATGATACCGTCGTCAGCGATGCTCTGAGCCTTGGTGAGGGCTTTCAGCGTGTCGTGGTCTGTGTAGTCCTCCCAAGCATAAGTGGTGGAGCCGTCTTTTGTCGTGGCAACAAAGCGGTAGCAGTGGCCTCCGTCACTCTTGGCCGTGTCCGAGCGGTCGAAATAGAGATCGCCGACATGCTCGGCCTTTTGGTTCTCGGTGACCCATTCCACGGCAGGCTCATTCTCCAAGGTCGGAACGCCTTGCCCATACCAAATGTCGAAATGAGCGTCCGTGTCGTGTTGCAGGCTTTCAAGCCATTCGAGGAGGTCGCGGCCTTGCTCACCCTCGCTCATGGCCACAAACGAGCCCTTGAATACGTTTCCGTTGTAGGCCACACGATTGAGGCGGTTGTCCTCCGTGATGGTGAAGGAGTTGATGCCGACGTATTGCACCCAGCAAGGAGCTTCCACGCCTGTGTCGGGCGATTTGTAGGCCGCTATCATCTGTGCGGCCTGTCGTTTCTTGTCTGCGTTCCTGCTACCCAGTTGCGCCACAGCGTCGCCTATCTCAGCCTCTACGGTGCATCCGTCAGCCTTCTCTATCGTACTGACTTCTATCCAGTGATACAGGTGATCAGCTCCGTCCTCCGTGATGGTCTCGGGTGTGTTGCCACTGGTGGCGGTGACCAATGCCCACCAATACTTGTTGCTTGCGCTAAACGTGGAGCCGACCTTGGCGCGGTTGAAGTCCATGCTGATGGCTTGGTCGCCCACCTCCCACGTGTTCATCGATCCGTTGCCGTTGGCTTCGGCAAGCCAGTAGAGGCGCACCACGTCGCTGCCTACGGCCACTCGCTCCACGTTGAACGAGTTGGCGGCAGAGAAGATGTATGTTCCACCTGCGGCCTTTATCTTGTCTATCACAAGCTCGAAGAAATGGGCCGAGCCTGTAACGGTGAGGTCTTTCAGGGACGTGTTGCCCTTGACTTCAAGGTCGCCTCCGATGGTGGCGTTCTGTTTTACTTTCAACCACATGTTTGCGGAAATGCTTCCGTCTACATACGTATTGCCCTCAATACTCACATCTGCTTTTGAGGATAACCCCTTGTTGAAAACTATATATCCTCGAGCGGTGTCATACGTTCGTTTAGATAGGTAGTATTTATCGGCTACGCTTGCGTTAAAACCGCTACTAACTCCTGAAAGGCTTCCGGCAATACCTTGAAGAATATCTCCCTTAACAGCATTGACAATATTATTTGTGTCGCTTTCTGTTGCGGAAAGTGTGTTGGATAAGGAAACACTGATTTCGCACAAAGTGTTATCATCTGCTTTAACAGTGTATTCGCTTACGAAAACGTCATGAAACACTTCGTTACCATCATCATCATACTCTCCGTCGATATGAATAGAGAGTTTGGTGTTCTCGTTTAGTTTTTCGGCAAAGTCCTTGTTTTCCTGCAGGAATATTCGTGAGAATTTGACGGAGTAGCTGAATTGGTCCTCATTGTTCTCACTCATATATTTTATCAAGGCATCATCCAGCCTTTTCTCTGCCGCCGTAGTAAGAGTCTTTGGTGGCTTTATTCCTGTTATAACAAACATGTCGCCCTTCTGCGGCTTGAATCCTGCACTTGCATTAGGCATAATGACTCCAAGCGTGGATGTGTCTTTTTTGACACATATCCACAACTCTTCAAGCTCAGAGTTTTGGTTTCTCTTCTGCTCCTCTACCAACGCATCGGGAAGGATGTAATCATTATAGTCTTTACGGTAAGATTTTAAGTTGCCATCCTCATCTGTCTGCACATTATTGTAACAGTTGGCCTTTTGCGCATCCCAATGACATCCTATCTCAAAAGAACAGGCTGGGCACCCGTTGCTCTTGGTTAGATTTATCTTTGCCGTTTCGTTTGCTAACGCATGCTTAAACAGATCAAACCCATACTCTCCGCTAAACTTATGGAGTTTAATGTAGAAATATGAGTGTATGTAATTGTCGTTATCGTCCTTGACGTCACTATCTGCGCTATCAAATGCGACATCGGCAATTTCTCCGAACAGCTGGCCAAGTCCGTCTTTCTGTATAACATCGTTCCTCACCCCGTTTATGGTAGGCTTTATGTCTTCAAAAGACACGCTTCCATGGTGAGGATTGCCTTGCTTATACTCGTTTTGAAATGAGTAATACTCGCCACTTCCGTCTTGCTTTTTGTGCGTTCCGTTAAGAGCGTAATAGAACCGTTCAACTCCAAGGCTATTCCTGTAAATGCTTGGCATTAGGTATTGCGTAGGCAATATCCAAACACGATCAGTAATGCGGATTTTTGACGCGCTGTTACTGATGTTGCTTGAAGTCTTCCATTCTATCCCGTTGAAGAAAAACTCAATTTCGTTACTTGGTATACTGTCTATGTTGTTAATAACGACACCACTATCTTCGTAGCCTATACTCTTTCCGTTGCCATAGTCGAAATAGTAAACGCTTTTGGGCTTATACGTGTATGACAAATTGCCTTTGGCAACCATAGATACATTTGTCATACGTTTAGTCCCAGAAGCGACAGTAATATTCGTAGCGGAAACCTTGCATCCGATTACTATTGTACACTTTCCCGATTTGATGAACACAACCGTCTTTCCGTCAGATCTTGTGTAGTTGGATGAACCCGTCAGGCTATCTCCGAACTCCCACTCTTTTGAGCTTGAAGCATTAGAGCTTATTGACCCGCCACCAGCGAAATATCCATCGTTCCCTGAGTTTTCTTTTTCTTTTCCAGCGTTTTTTAGTGCGTTAAATGCGGTATTTATATCTGCATCATCAAACACATAATATGAGTTTTCGTACTTGAACGTGAGTCCAAGTTTCTCCTGGCCATCATCCTCGGTTGCGTTGAATGAAATGTCGTCAAGCTTGATGCTTCCGTTCGATATACCGTTCAGCTCAAACATAAGATACATAACATTCTCCCCTACAAGACGGCTTGACGAACCGCTATTCCAACTACTCACCCTTTCGCCCATCTGACATGTAGAGGCCACTTTTCGCACAGACTCCCCTATGCCTTCTGCAATTTTTGTTGAATAGGTGGAAACAAGGTACTTTGATGCACCGAAGATAGAGGCAGTGTACTCCTTTCTCTTGTTTTTCCCAAGAATGAGCGTGTCGTTATATATGTTTGCGTCCCATCCAAAAACTTTTCCAAGGTCTATATTCTTTACTAAAGACTCGTCAAAGTTTTCTGTGCTATAAACTGCCTTTCCGTACTCGTCGTCGTTCGGATAGTAATAAGGTATATTGTCCGATGAACCATGGCCAGTTACCATGTCAACAATCTTGTTGTTGGAGTTTTGTTTACTAACCGACAAAAAGGAATCGTTTCTGCCATAACGAAGCGCGTATTTCTTTCCGTAATTACCGCTTACGCTCAAGTCGTTTTGCTGCTTACCAACATGACACTCTTTGCCAATCCAATAATAGGTGAGGCCAAAGGTTGAATAGATAAGCTGGAGCACATTTGAGAGATACTGATCCTCAAAAGAAACCTCTTTTACATCATCTGTTCCGTAACCTTCATCAATGACAACATGATACCCAACATCTTTCGAGTTTGGCAAGTAAAGTCCACAATAGGCCATAGAGCTATTGATGCGAGAGACAAACTCGCTTATTGTGCCACCGAATTTGAACGATGTTTGATTTGAGCGATATTTGTCTGAATCCTGTGTCTGTTCATTGTCAGAAACAACATCGAAGAAAAGTGTATTGTCAAGCAGTTCACGTCTTGAAACAAACTCTATGTCATACTTAAACATCATAGAGGTGTTGTCCTCGCTCATGCTCGGAGTATAACTTGCGTAGTATCGCTCTCCAAGAAACTCGACAAATACGTCTTTTTCCCATATAATTGGTTTGCGAGAGTACACTGTTGCAGTTAATGTTGGCGAACCTCCCATTCTCTTGCTATTGTACGTATATGAGCCAAGCCTAAGAGCATGAGTTTCTGACGGGAAAAGAGAAACAACCTCTTTCCCGCTACTATCAACAGATGATGTTTTTATGTATAAATCACTTTTCTTCATTATGGCCTATACGTAAACCTATTCGTTATTGCTCTCGTTAGTCAAGTCTGCGATTTGCTGTTGGGCGCTCTGTTCGATGCTACTATTCAAAGCTTCCAACCTCGAAGCGATTTCTTGCTCTTTTTGCAGCCTTACCTCCTCATCCGGTGCGGATATTGTGTTCTTTTCGACAGCGGTCTTTGTTGAAATCACTCCAGCCCCCTTCATTGTGCATAACATTTGATTCCAAGTGCTCTCATCGAATGGCTGCCAAGGCTTGAACGATGTGCTGACTTTCATCTTTGCAAAATCGGTGATGGCTGTTGGGTTCTCGCCACTTGACACAAGCTGCTTCGCAAGCCCCTCCTTATATAAGCGTGACATCTTGCTCGCAAAATTCTGCCACTCAATAACAGAGTCTGAAGATTCAACAATGTCGAGCGAACGGGTCATTTGAATAGCAAGTCCGCTCACATCACCGCTCGACTTGATGTCTTTTGGCAAGATAAAGGTTGCGCCTGTTGCTATCTGTATTTGGTCGAGAATAGCCTGCATGAAATCAATCATGTTTTGTGGGCTCGGAGGAGTTTTGAACTCGGCGGAGCCATTGCCTTCAACAGATGTGTCGTTCAATATCACGGAGCCGGCGATTTTCTTTGCGGTCTCGTTGAACTTTCCCTTGATGTACAGGATTCCCCATCCGTGTCTTTTTTGAATAACGGCAAAGAGGTTATATATTATCTCAAAGAGCTCTATCAGATCCTCTCCGTTATCCCAAGCAGGAGCGCCTCGCTTTGTTACCAATGGACTCTCGTTAAATCCATGCTCCTCCTTGTAATCCATATACCATCCGCTCTTGGTGTTCTCGCCGCCATCGTTTCCGCTTGGGAAGTAGTCACTAAAATGGTAATGGTTAGTGTCGTCGTAAGCGTCGATATGTCGCACGCCATCACTCGTTTTATAATACACACAATCAAGGAGCGGTTCTCCGTTGTCGTCCTTGTGAGGAATGACTTGGTATCCGTCCTCGTATGAGAAGATACGTGACTTTATCTCATTCTTCTCATTCATATACATTAGAACGCCAACGTCTCCGAAGCTCTTTTGAACCTTCACGGCACGATAGCCAACGCCATCCATGTTGTCGTTAAGCCAATGCCATTTGAAGTCCGCGAAGTTGTTTTTAAGCGTGTCCGAAGGATTGCTATCATGTAGTATATGAACGCGCTTGTTTCCTGCAAGGTAAAGCGTTTGCGCTTTCACAATAGCCCTCTGCATAGGAATGCCAAATCTCTTAAACTGAATCTCGGAGTAGCTTCCATCTTCAAGTTTTACGCATATACTCGGAAGGTTGTTGTCGAATATTACGTTATGACAATTAGGGTCGAGCTCCCTCATAAAGCGCTCTTGCGAGACTATTCTTCTGTTTACCTCAGGAAGCTCTGCTTCACGCAGTTGGTTCGTCTTGACATTACACCCTTCCGTAGGGTCGTTTATGCCAATACTTTCCGAACCTCTGAAGAAAGGTCTCTTCAGAAGCATCTTTTGCGGATTCTCCAAATAGTCATTTATTATGTCTTGCCTCCTTCTACTCATCCTTTTTGCTTATTGGTGATTCTACAACTGATTTCCCGTTTCCTCCTTCTTGTGGATCAATAAGGCCGAAGTGTTTCACACAAGCCTTTCTTGTCGGCCAAAAGTTGCACTCTCTTCGAGTCATCGGGCAAACAATGTCGTGCTTGCTTGGCACAACGATTATTCTCTTTTGCTTTTGGCTTTCCTCCATCTCAAACTTATCGTTCAGCTTGACGCGGATGTCGGTCTGCATTTTCAGCGCGTCCTTGGTTTCGATCTCGTGTCGAGCGACGGCCTCTTGTATCTTGTCGAGCATTTTTAATAGCTCGTTTTTGTTTTCCTCTCTTGTTATGGCATTGTTATTCACGTTACCGATGCCGAACGGCTCAAGTACTTCGAGCAGTTTCTTGAAACGTGGCGTCTGATAGAATTTATCAGCCTCTTTGTCCGTTTTTCTGTAAGCAATGCGGTATGCAAGCGTTTTATCCTCAAACGCATCACATAGGATTGCAAAGGCAACGTCTTTTTCGTCAGCCTTCTCCCAATCTGCCCGGACGGTCTCTAAGACCATTTTGATATTTTCCTTTTTCAGCATATCTTGTCGTTATCGCTTTAATACCACAAGGTGTCGTCATAAATGCTTTGGGCATTCGGACTTACTCTTTCTTCATCCTGTATAGTCTGAAAACCAGCGTGAAGCTCACTTCCATATTCCATATCAACGCACGGATACATACGCATTGCGCAAGGATCAAGCAAGTCCATTGAACGGCCTTTTCCAAGGTTTCTGTTCATTTCCTTTTTGCTTTGCAATTTTCTCTTGCCGCTCTGCATTTTGTCGAAGCGAACAACTGCACACTCCTCAAGGAACTCATTTTGAATAGTTACCTTATATTTGAGGTTTTGGTGCGTATATGTGGCGTTCGCCACGCTGTCCTCGAAAGTCAACTGGCCTCGCTTTATCATGTAACAAAGGCGTAAGTAGCACAAGTCTTTTACGCTCATTGCTGACAAATAGTAGATGCCACGAGGCTTTGATGCTGATATATAAGGAATAGCTTCCGGTATATAGTCGTTGAAATATCTTCCCGCAGTGGCATCGTATATGATGTGCGACTCTGCAACTCCCTCTCTTGAAGCAAACTCTTTCGCTCTCTCGGCATTCATCCTTGGTGTGGCACGCATCACGATTTCATAATTGGTGACATGAAATCCATTCCAAGAAAGCATGAGAGTATTGTCGGTTCCGTAGTCAGCCAAGTCTATTGTTATCCACTTGTCGCCATTAACTGCTGGGTCGTTAACGAAGCAATCTCTTGCAGACTGGCTTGGGATGGGAATGTCTTCTTCCTCCTCGGGATCAACGTTAAAATTACCCTCCATAAGAGCTTGTGCCATTCTACCGCCTGAAGCCGCTACAGAACCCAAATAACCAGAGTTGTTTTCGAGCATCTTCTTGTTTGCTCCGAGCTTTCCCTGATAGAACACGAAGCTCTTTATCATTACATCGTAGCTAAAGTTTCCGCCTACGGCTTTTAGCTTTCTATCAATGTCTATCCTGCATTTGTTGTAGACCTCCTCCTTTGTCATTCCCCACACGACATCTTTGACTGTGGGTCCTGCGCAATAGAAGTACCTAACGATGCCGTCTCTCTCGGGAATAATGAATCCGTCAGGACCGATATACCAGTCGAGGAATATTCTTGTCCAGTGGCTTCTCTTGGGGTTTAGTGTGGCGAAGAATTTTCCCGTAAACATTTTGCTCTGTCCTCTGTTTCGCGTCATAACGTAAGAGAACACCTCCCAAGACATCTCTGTCAGCTCGTCGATTGCAATCAGGTCATACTCCCATCCCTTTGCACGCTCTCGCAGCTTATCCATATTCGTGTCATCCAAATAGGTTAAGTCAACGAATGTTCCGTTTGGAAATGTTACGCGAGGGTTCTCGCTTTCCCTGATTTTTACATAGTCGGCTCCAAATATCTGCTTGAACTTCTCAACGAAGCCACCGCCAGCCTTTTGGTTTCCGAGCGAACGGCGAGAAATCATAGCACGGAAATCAGGATCGGTCATTAGAGGCTCAGCCATAGCAAGCACAAGGCCATACGATTTGCCTCCGCCGAGATTGCCTCCGCCGAAAACCACATCTGCATTACTGCTTGCAAAGGACATCTGAAACCCTTCTTGTGGTCTAATTTCTATATCTTTTATTTCTGCCACAACACAAAGTTATAACATGAAAAAACATTATTGATTAAAATACTACAATATATTGGATAGCAGTCAAATAGAGGTTGTTATAAACTTTGCTTCATGATTATTACTTCTTATCTTTGCTCAAAAAACTAAACAAAGCTATTTATGAAGTTTACAAAACAACAGCTTTTGGACACCCTAAAAGCGAAGCTCACTGCAAATGGAAAACACCTTTCCATCAGTGACAAGACAATCAAAAGTTTGAGTGACTCCCATTTCGATCTTTTGGTTAACGAAGAGACAGAGTTGGACAACTTGGTTTCAAAACTTTTGCCACAGTTTGTTTCTCTAAACGGAAACTACGAGAAGGACAATGCGGATTTCATAAAAAAGTGGAACAAAGAGCATCCGCAGAAGAACCTCGAGGAGGAGCCTGAAGAGAACGGCAAGGAAGGCAAGGAGTCAAACGACTCTATAAGCAAGTTGCTCAAAAGACTGGAGGCTTTGGAGCAACGTGACGCCGAACATGAGGCCGAGAGACTTGTCTCGGGTAAACGTAGTGAACTTCTTGCCAAGCTGAAGGAAAAAGGCATCAATGACACCAAGTGGATTGACGCCTACATGAAAAAGCTGACGTTGACAAAAGACTCCGACATCGAGAAGGAACTGTCGGACGCAGAGGAGTTCTACAACATATCTCACTCGTCAAGAAAGGCCAACACGCCAGGCGCAAGCGGCCAAGAAGACGGAGATGGGAAGATTGATTTCTCTGACGTTGTTGGCATCGTAAACCCGTCAGCTGGCGAGTAGCGGGAGATTTCATTCACATTAAAAAGTACAATTATGACAGCATCAGCAGATGATTTCTATTTGAAGCGTGGGTATGGCGGTCACTTTGGCGGCAGGACCCTCATTCAGGCCCATGGTAAGATTGGCGGTCACAGAAGTGTTTTTGTAACACTTACCGACGGCAACAAGAGCCAGTTTGTCTATGTACCAATCGGTGGAGTCGTAGTGAATCCGTTCCGAGGCCGTGCTAAGGCTTACGCAGGCGACCTTTGCGAGTTTGACCCTGACGTGTATGGGAAAAACGGTGGGCAGACCATCAAAATCCTAAAGTATTTTGAGCTTGCGAAAGATGTGGCAGCTTCCACCGAGCAGACCATCAAGCTCGTTCGCGACGGATACCATCATATTCCTTTTGTCGGTGACAACATCATGGTTGCCCCAGCTACACTTACCGCAAAGGGTACAGGCATTACCATTGTCGGAGTAACTGCCTCTACTGACGGAGGCTCAGATGTTTGGGAGGTTACCCTTGGCGCTCAGGTAGGCGCAACCCCCAAGAAGGGCGATATTTTCGTTGAGGCAGCAAAGGTTGGCGCGAACACTACCGCTATGGTGACTAACCCGAACGCATACTTTGACAGAGACAACGACTTCTTCTACGAGCCCAACATGTCTACAAACGCAGAAGAGGGAGAAGGAGCACGGTATTTCTATACTCCTGCCCGCGCTAACGAGGACACGGTCTTGAATTTGGCAAAGTGCAATAAGTTGCCGCCTGCAATTCTCGCGCTCAACAAGAGTAAGATCCCTGGTTGGTTCAACCTATAATTCGCTCTTTTCTTCAATAGATTTAACAGGATAACAAAACAACATTCAGGATATGCAGCAATTCGATTTTAACAATTCGAGATACGCAAAGCTGTTCTCTTCAAAGGATAACATTAACTTTTTGAGGAGCTTCTTGAACACCAAGGGGTTGCTCTATACAAACTACGGCTGGTATCTCACACAGGGGCACAAGGCTTCAATGCCTACGCCAACTGACTACGACGGAACCGCTTCGTTCACCATTAAATCACGTAAGGCAGAGGCCGCCCCGCTGATGCACCTTCGCGCTCCTCTTGGCGATGCGCCAGAGCTCGACAACGATGGTCTGGAGATCTACACCGGAACCATCCCCGACTTTATCGGATACAAGTGGACAGAGAATGCGCGTCAGCGCGAATACAAGGAGCAACTGTTCCAGCAGTTTGGAAACGACGCGGACCTTATAGCCGCTTGGGTGCGTGATGTTGTGCAGCCGGGCAAAAACTCCGCAGAGGCCACACTCTCTAACCTTACTGCACAGCTTTTGTCTACCGCCAAGATGACTTGGCAGGGCAAGGGTGAGGGTTTGCAGCAGTTCATTCAGAAGGTCAGCGCTTTCCCCGAAGAGAACAGGAAGAAGGCCGGCGACAAGGTTTGGACTGATGCCGACTGCCATATTATCTCGCAGATGCGCAAGATTGAGGACGATTACCGCGACGAGCGTGGAGGTACCGAGATTCCTCTTGTTTGGCAAATGACACGCAAGATGTACCGCGAAGTGTTCTTGCAGAACACCGAGGTTAAGGAGTGGTACAAGAAGTGGTGTCTCGCACACTACAAGGCCTACACTGACGAGATGCAGGTGCTTGATGAGGATTTCAAGAACTCTCTTTCCGACATGACAGGTCTTTCTCCTATCGAGATTGTGGTTGAGAAAGAGCGCAACAAGACTGCCTCTTCAGACACATTCGTTCAGGGTTGGGATGACAAGGTCGTCGTGCTTCGCCCTGCAGGTGACGCCGTGGAGTTCATGTGGACTCCTATTTACGACCAGACACTCCAGAAGAAGTATGGAGCAAAGAACATTGACGTTTCTTGGGCTTCCATCGCCGACGGCCTCGTAACCGTAGGAAACTACGCAACAGACAACGGAGCCTTCAGAGGGTGGCAGACAAAGGTTATGATGTCAGCCTGCCCGGCACTCATCGACTTCATGAACCACGTCATTATCGACACTTCAACGGCTGGCAAATAACGCCACACCGCAATAATTATTATGTGATTACAAACATCAACCCATCTCACTCATCAACATGGCATCACAAAAGTTTGACATATTAGAATACCTAAGCGGAATGACAAGTTTCGTGTTCGACAAGTCTGTGTTGAACCGGGTTGCTATTGATTGCGGAGTGATAGATGCTGGCTCTTATGTAGAACTTACGCAGGAGGATAAGGATAGATGCAAGGCGGCTCTTCTTGAGACTATTGTTTTCGGTCCTTACCAAACTGCTTCGTCTACAAACCAACATGGTGCATACACCATGTCAGTTGGAGCGCAGACCATCACGTCAGCTTCGCTTGCAAGTATCAAGTCTGAACTTCGGAGACTATACAACAAGTACGGAGAAGACGACAAGATCGAAGCTCTGAATGACGCCACTGGAGAGGTGAGATGGATTGATGAAACCGAATATTGTTAGCTCTATGTATACAGATCGCAACGCATTAAAAGAATACGCTTACAATGGGGTGTTCTACAAAAAAGAGAGCAAGCTACCCGATGACGGAAATTTGCTTGATGAAGGTGACGAGGTTGAGACTATCATCCTTGAAACAGTTTGCGACATACAAGAGACCAACAAGCTATTCAACTCAGGAGTTGTAACAATGGGATACACTTTGTACTTCCCCATGCCTACGAAAGAAGATGGAGGCGAAGAGTTTATTCCAGAGGGACTTGTACCGGGTATACGCTTTAGGAGCAAAATGTCAGGAATGGATGTTGACGGCATGGTCATAGGAGTCTATCCGACACAGATGCACGGATGCGTAGCTTACATCAAGGGAACCGATATATAAAAGCAGAATGGCACAACGAATACAGCGCAGACTATCCCGTATCGAGAATTTCTTCTCGATTCTCCTCACGAACAAGGGAATATCCAAGAATATCTTCATTGGAGAACTCCCTCCAACCACCGATAAGGATTGGGACGATTTTGTTAACGTTGATGTTGGTCAGCAGCGTGACAAGGGCGCATACTCGTCGGGTTATGTAAACATCTATCTTTACGCAAGACCAAAGGGTACTCCGTTAAGAAAGAATGTGAAATTGCTTGATAAGATGGAGGGCGCGCTCGACAATATCATAAACGGCTCAAATGACAAGGATTATACAATCCATGAGCTTTATCGAGATAGCGGATACGACTCTAACCGTCAGTTCCATTTTCAGATGATTTCGGTTTCTGTAATCACACGATAGACAACTGGTAAAGCATAACAGGATAACAAACATTAAAAATAATACGATTATGGCAAAGAAAGTAATAAACACAGGCGCAGGCGCTTTCAAGTTCATCAAGCCTGACTATATCGTGGCCACATTGTTTACTGGCAGTGACAAGGACGAATCAGCTCCCGAAGGCGATTCTTTCATCCTTGAGGATGTTGTAGAAGATACCACGTCTATCTCGCAGGACGACAACGAGACTACCGACATCGAGTGCGAAACCTCAGATTCGCCCATTATCTCTATTATCAAGCTCGGCAAGTGGCAGTTGGCCTCTGAGATTGGCGACACGCAAAAGGACCTCTTGGTTGCCCTCGCGGGTTTCACGAGTGACACAACAGGAAACCGCACAATTGCTCCTTCCACCTACAAGGCTTTGTACGCAAAGGTTGATGTGGTGCAGGTTCAGCCCGACGGAACCACTATGGTCGCCTACGTGCTTCCAAAGGTTCAGCTTAACACCAAGTTGCTGATTGAGTCCTTGAACTCCAACTTGGCAAGAATTTCTTTGGCAGGAACCGCTAAGGATATTGCGCTCACTATCGGTGGCAAGAATGTCAGAACTCCGTTCTATATCAACCACAAGTACACTCTTCCTACGGCCTCTGTGTAAAAAGGGCTTCTTCAACGATTCTCGACTATATAAATGCTGGGGCGGCGGCTTTATTGCCGTTTGCCCCTTTTAAGTTTTCTGACCATGGGCAAGTTCAGAGCAATGGCTATCCAGTATATCACAGAAAAACTATCCGATGATGGAAGAAAGGTTATAGATGCCTGCATAAACGAGATTACATATACTCATAGAACCTACAACCTTTACGATTCATACGGATGGTGCGTGTATTACGATGGGTACATAAAGAACATGGGCTTCTTGTCGCCATACCAACGCGCAACCGATTTCAAATACTGGGGAAAGGGAGATAACAAAAGACCCATCTTTGGAAGAAATGAAATCAAGCGGTTTTTTGAAGAGTATAAGGCAACGAAAGGAACATTTGAACTCGTGATAGCTGCCGCAATGCCCTATGCCGAGATTCTTGAAGAAGGTGGAGGAAGATTGAAACATAAATATCGAGTAATATCCATGTCTTTTCAAAAGCTACAAGAGCTGTCCGCAAAGTACGGAGGAGCTTATGTGGTTGGATTGTCAAAAGGCAGAAAAATATAACCGGTAAACATGACAGTATACAGAGCAAAAAAAGGAACCAGTAAGTCAAAGAGACAAATAGATAATATCTCAAACGAGACAACCCCAATCTCGCCATTGTCTGATGCTGCAATGGAACGACTTGCGCAAATCATGAATGACTCTCCAACTATTGTAAAGTTGCAGGGCACTGAGTGGCAGATAAAAGCGCTAAAGCCCGGCGCCCAGTGGATGATTGCCGAAGAGGCGTGCAAGATCATCAAGAAAGAGAACTTGGCGATGGGAGACGTTATCAAGGAGTTTGCATCCAACATACCATCAGTAGCAAGGGTTATCACAATAGCATTGCTCAACGACAAGGAACGCATCAACTCTGATGAATACCAACAAGTCTACGACCAACTCCTGTGGGGCGATTACGACATCAAGGATTGGGCAACGCTGCTCATCGAAATCTTAAATCTTCTTGACGTGGATTTTTTCTTCGCGAGTACCAATGTGATTGCGACCGTTCGCAAGCAAGCGCTGACCAGAAAGACACAAACGGCCGAATTATCCCTTCAAGGACAGAATACGGCCAAATGATAGACTTTCTTAGGGCAAACACTTGGTGCTCGCAGGAAGAATACAAATGGGGAATGACAGTACCTCAAGTCAGACTTGCGTCCATGGATTTTACCCACATCGAATATCTCGACGATGACAAAAGATATGCCAACGAAAAGACGAGGAACTTGAGTAACGCGACGATAATCAGGGGAGCTGACGATCTGAAAAATGTCAACGACCTCGGAATACCTATTGTTTAATCAGAAAATAACAGAAATATGAGCGAATCTGCATTAGGAAGCGTCCTTCTCATACCCGAGTCAGCCTTAAAGAAGATAAAAGAGGCTGACGAAAGGTTGGAGAAGTTGCAAAAAACTTCGGAGCAAACCGCCGCTGTTATAAACGCATCATGTCAGTCTATGAAGGGTTCGACAGATGGGTTCATCGGGGCGCTCGACCAAATAATTCAAAAGCTTGGAACCATCAAGACGGCAGCAGGTACAATGTCAGGCAGCCTGTCAAGCCTTGGAACAGCCAAGGTAACACAAGGTTTTTCAAAGATGGGCGACGTCGTAAGTCAGACTGCGCAACACATCGACCGTATGGCGGCATCCCAACACAAAGCCGCATCTTCTCCTGACTTATCAAAATCTGTGTCCGACTGGCAAAACATTCAAGCACAGATCGACAAGACCACCAAGCGACAGGAGGAGTTAACGAAGTCTATGCGCCAATACGAGTACACTCAGCAGCGCATTAAAGAAGGAAAAGGTGGCGTCGTTTATAATGACGAAAAGGCTCTCTATGCGGCAAACGTCAAGGAGTACGAGACCAACAGGCAGGTTATCGCATCTCTGAGAGAGAAGCAACAGGCCATTATCCAAAACAACCAAGCTATTAACCAACAGGTTGCCTTGGCGAAGTCGCTTAAGCAGTACGGCCAAGATTTCCCCATATCTGACGCTCGCTACAAAGCAGAGATGCAGATGCTCAAAGAGTCAATTCAGCTCCGGGCAAAGAAAGAAGCTGAGTCGAAGAAGGCCGCCGAAACAGAAGCCAAGGCAGAAGAAGCAAAAGCGAGGCGTGTTGAGGCCGCAGCACAAAAAGAGTACACCGCAAAGCAAAAGGCTTACCAAGCAAGCAACTATAAGCAAAACACAACGTACCAAGGGGCATTAAGCTTCTCGGAGTCTGCTAACACGCTAAACAGGCAAGCAAAGGCCGTGCAGTACCTTGAGGCAGCCAAGAGAAAACTATCTGTTACGGATGCTGACTACAAGCAAAAACTTGACACGCTCAACGCATCAATAGAGCGCCATAACAAAGTACTCCAAGAAGCCAAGGCGGCAAGCCAAAGGGCAAATAGTGGCTCCGCATACTACGCCGACACAAATGCCGTACTCACAAATACAGGCAGCGCAGCCACATTGCGAGAGCATGTTGCAGCCATAAAGGAGTTGCAGCAGGCAAGGCTTAGCCTTAATACGACCGACAAGAACTACAAACAGAATCTCGCATCCGTAAACGAGGCCATAAAGCAGCACTCCAAGGTTTTGAAAGAGGCAGGAGTGAACGCACGTAACTTAGGAGAGCAAACATCATACATGGCAGGCTATCTGTCACGCTGGGCACAACGTGTTGCCTTCGCTTTCTCTCTTGATACAATCAAGAACTTTATAGGGCAAGTCGCGGAGGTGAGAGGCCAGTTCGAGCTTTCAGAGCGTTCACTTGAAGCTATCTTGCAGAACAAGATAAAGGCTGACGAAATCTTCAACAAGACAGTCGAGCTTGCCGTTAAGTCGCCATTCCGCATCAAGGATTTGGTAGACTACACGCGCCAACTCTCTGCATACCGCATAGAGTCTGATAAACTTTACGACACAACCAAGCGCCTTGCAGATGTGTCGGCTGGACTTGGTGTTGACATGGGCCGGCTTATCCTTGCTTACGGACAAGTCAAGGCCGCTGCATACCTTCGCGGCTCCGAGGTGCGCCAGTTTACCGAGGCTGGTATCAATATATACGGAGAGCTTCAGGATTATTTCAAGGAAGTCAAGGGTGAGGCATACACCACGGCGCAAATCGTGGATATGATTTCTAAGCGAAAGGTTACATTTGAGGATGTTGAGGCCATATTTCAACGCATGACCGACAAGGGCGGAACATTCTACAATATGCAGGAGGTACAGGCGGAAACCCTCCAAGGTAAGATTTCCAACTTGAAGGACGCTTTTGATGTGATGCTCAACGACATAGGAAAAAGCAGCGAGGGGACCTTGAAAACTATGGTTTCCTGGACCACATCTATGCTAAACAACTGGGAGTCTATTGCTACGGCTCTAAAAGCGCTCATTGCCATGCTTTTGCTTCTTCGACTCCAAGCGGCAGAAACCGGAGTCGGAATGAGTCGCATTTTCTCTGTCGTAGCTGCCGACCAGGCTTCTAAAAGCATATCGTTCTTGCAACTTTTTAAGAAAGGTCTCAAGTCTGCCGGAACGGCTGCTATGACTTTTGGTAAGAACCTCACGTCGGCTATTGCATCAAACGCATGGCTTATTGCTATATCATTAGCCATTCAGGCAGTATGGAGTATAGGTGAGGCCATTTATGATTACAACCAAAAGATCAAAAAGGCCGAAGAAGAGACTATCAAGGCAAGAGGCGAAATAGATGCTATCGCCAACTCGTACAACAACCTTGCCAAGTCTGCAAAAAATGCAAGAGAGAGTTCTTTGGATAAGAATCTTGATGATAGGCGTGCCCAGTTACAGAAACTGATCGACCTCGCATCAAAAGACGGTCTTACTTTCAAGATAAACGTCGAACAAATTGACGAGAAGCAACTTGATAAAACATTCAGAGACGTCGAGAAGAAATACAAAGGTTTTATTGACGATTTGGAGGTCACTCGTAGGAATTACGCAAAAAACGATGTATGGAACACTTGGTTTACAGACGGCCTCGATGATGATGCAGAGGATTATAGGGATGCAGTTGTTGACGTTCTCTCAAAATCCTCACAAATGGAGCGAATAATAGCAAACATTAACTCCAACTATAAAAACGCCACAACTGCAACAAAGCAATATTTCGACGAGATCAGAAAGGGCCAAAAGGAAAATGAGTCTAATATAGACTACCAAACCCGTATTTTTGAGCTGTTAAAAAAAATCAACAATGTCGAGACTGGTAGTGCAGCCACACTCCCTGATTACTTGAAGGGTGTGAAGGATGATTTCTATGATCTTTGGGTTCCTATGAATAAGGTTTTCGAGACATCGCAAGAACTCGAGCGTGAGTTTGATAATGTTTTTGGCGATTTAAGAAAAAAATACAATAACGACCCTGTGCAAATACAGGCTCACATCGACAAGATTGCAGCCGAGAAGGACTGGAGCCAATACGAGCGAGACCTTGCTTATCGTCATTTCGGGATCAATGTTTTCATAAACAAAGACACCATGGAGAAGCAAGTGTCTTGGGTTGACAACTATATTTCCAACTTCTTTTCCAAGAAGAAATTCGGCCTAAATCTTGTTGTCAAGGTCATTGATGATGACAAGGGCTTAGAGTCGTTTATCGAAAAAGGCGACCAAGCAGCAAAAGCCGCCAAAAACTGGCAAGAGGTTGAAAAACGCCTTGCGGCAGTACGAAAAAACCAGAAAGAAATAGATGTCGATGATTCCATTCGTAAGATTTTCAAAGCGGGAGAAATTCCACTTGGCCAAAAGACAATTAGCGTTGATACTGTACGTAAAAAGGTAAAGGCTTATAAAGAAGCCGCAATAAAAGAGGCAAAAAGTCTTGGTGTTGATCCATTTGAGAAACAAAACAACAAGGTGGCCAAACAGAGAGCCAAAGAGCAGCGTGACATCCTTCAAGAGCGCATATCACTCCTGAAGGATATGAATCAGCAGTACAACACATTGCTAAAGTCAGAGAGCAAGGAGCAAGCCCTAACAAAGACACGCTCTATGTTCGAGCTGGCCGCACGGAATGTTGGGCTGAACGCCAAGAGTATCATGCCTGACGACGCAACAACCGCAAGGGAGATAGAGAAATTTGGCGCCCGGTACAAAGAACTCGCCAAGAAAAGTGGAGCGTTCCGTACTTCCGAAGAAATCAGGCTCCATATATCAGAGAAGGAGTATAAAAAGATGCGCGAAGGCATCTCGAGCAACATCGACGAGGCTTTCAACGGATTGCAGCTTTACAAGAAACTAAGCGGAGAGGGGCTGTCTGACAGATACATCAAGTCTATGTTTGGCAACATCGCTACGTCTTTCGATGATGTGCGCAATGCCATTGACGACGAGTTCAACAAGTACATCTTCAAGGATTACGAGAGTAAGTACGGAAGCAACATCAACAAATGGGGAGAGAATGTTATCAAGCGATATAACAACGACATCGCCAACACGGCAAATGTTCTAAAGGAGCGCTTTGGTGATAGCGACATTTATAAGGATTACCAGAGCCGTGTTAAGAATGTCAACAAGCAGGAGCATCAGGACCAAGTAGAGCAGGCCCAAGAGCTGATTAAGGCATACAAGCAGCAGCTTAGCGACCAACTCCAACTTGACAGATGGTATATTGGCGAAAGAAACAAACTGCAAAGCAATACTGAGATATCAAAGACTCCTGATTTGCAGAAGCAATTGCAGGAGAATCTTGATACGCAGTACAAGCGTAAGACTGACGAAAACAAATGGAAGGATTTCCAGAATAGCGACATGTATGTACGTCTATTCGAGAATCTTGACCAAGTTTCATCCAAGGCGCTCGACGCAATGGCCACTCGTCTTCGTGACATGCGCGACAACTTGAAGAACCTCGACCCAACACAGTTGAAGGCCATCGTGGACAAAATCAAGAAAGTTGACGATGTTCGCAACTCCCGTAATCCATTCAAGGCGTTCACAAGTGGTCTTAAGGAAATGATTAAGGCCGGTAAGGACTTGAAAAAGAATGGCGGTGTTGCCAGATACGTTGAGCTTAACGACCAAAGTCAGAATCTAAAGGTCCAGCTTGAGGCATCTAACAGACTTGTTGAGTTGCTGGAGTTGCAGTACAACGAGATAGAGAAGATTAACGGGAAAGGGAGCGACGAGGCAAAGGCCGCAGCATTCAGGTTGTCTATCAATAAAGGCATCAGGGATAGCCTCAAGAGTCAACTACAACTGACAGACGATCAAATCGCGAAGCTCGGAACGATTATGACAGAAGAAGAGCAAGCGAAGGCAAAGTTCTCCAAGTCAGTTACAGACATCACTGATATTGTTTCGTCAATGGCATCGGCGTTCAGTGGCTTGTTTGAAGCCCTCGGTGGCTCCGATGAACAACTGCAAAACACGTTAGGCATTGTTGACAGCATCGGTCAAGCGGTAGGTTCATACTATAGCGGGAACTATGCAGGAGTTGTCTCCGGCGCTGTTGGAGCTCTTACTGGGGTTGTTAAGCTATTCAACAACGAAAGTAGCATAGACAAAGAGATTAAGCGGCAGGAGCGAGCCATAACCAAGCTCCAAAAGGCATACGAGAAGCTGAAAAAATCAATGGATGATGCTTTCAGCTCAGAGCGACTGTATAAGTACAATCAGCAGTCCGTCGAAACCTTGAAGAAAGAAAAGGCGGCTTACGAGGCCATGATCAAGGCCGAACAAGGAAGAAAACATGCTGACGAGGATCAGATACAAAGCTGGCGTTCAGAGATAGACTCTATCAACGACACCATAACAGAGCTTTCAGAGTCGCTCACAGAGGAACTTGGAGGTTTTGGTTCACAGGCCAACTACAAGTCAGCGTCAGAAGCCTTTGCTAACGCTTGGGTTGATGCTTTCAATGAAGGCAGCGACTCGCTTGATGCACTTAACGAGAAGTTTGACGAATATTTCAACAACTTGCTTACAAAGCAGGTTACGCAGCGAGCATCAGAAAAGTTCATCAAGCCGATATTGGAAAGCATTGACAAGGCGGTGACCGAAGGTAGCGAGGGAGGAAACAACGGACTCGATGTCACCGCAAATGAGCTTGCGGAAATCAAGAAGATGAAAGACCAAAACCTTGAGGCTTACAATGAATATCTGAAAAAGATGTTTGAGATGCTTGGAGTAAATCCTACAGGGACCTCCAATATCTCATCTCTGCAACAAGGCATCCAGGCTGTGACCGAAGCAACCGCTCAGGCATTGGAGAGCATCATCAACTCGATACGCTACTACCTTGCGACGCAACAGGCGGACGTAAGGGTTATCAAGGACACCCTGTTGCAGCGCCTTGGCGGTATTGCGTCACAGTCAGGAGACGGCGCCAACAATATCATGGTGAGTTTAATGCAGCAGCAAGTTGGGTACTTGCGGCAGGTTTGCGACAACTGGAGCAGCGTCATGAAACTCGGCCACTCTAAGGGAGGAGCAGGATTGAAGGTTTTCTTAAACTAAAATAACGCTAAGCGAACGGTTATAAAACATGGGCGCCCCTGGTCTATCACGACTGAGGGCGCCCTTTTCAAAACCTAACACACGCTTGTGTCAATTACAAGCTCTAAAATTAGAAATATTCGACACTATATTAACCATTCATATTTTGCGTATAACGAGCTATTTTTCTCCGAGCCTATCGGATGCCCACTCGGACGCCAAAATGCGCTTGTGCGAAGAATTTGAGCCGTTGTGGGTAATTATATCAATATTGTTTACACTTCCGTATTCCTGAATATCTACATATCCGTCATTTTCTATCTTAACACGGCTTCCTCCACACACATAAATCCTTCCGGCAGAGCCTTTAGGGATTTTTATTTCCAACCCATCGCAATATGCAACAAGAAGAAGTGTTGAGCGGAGCTCTATTACCCCACGCGCGCCAACAAACAGCTCGCTTGTGTAACCCTCCTTATCACGGATGTAAGCCCCATTTATGAAATCTGCAAATTCCTTTACAAGGTAATCTTTCCCCAAGCCCCATCCGAAAGCAATAGAGTCTGCCATAAACTCAACGCCGTTACTGTCAAGCGCCAAGTCGATAAGCTGCCTCTTGGTTGTGCATGAGTCCCATTTGTGTTTGTACTTTTCGCATAGGCCCATCATGAGAGAGTTGCGCTTGAGGGTCAGCAGATCTGTGTTCTTTGTGTTATTCTCCATACCTCTCCTGTAGTTTGCTCGTAATCAGTTCCCGCACCTCCTTGTATATCTTGTCAGTAAATGCGAGATAGTGACACTTCCTAACGCAACGCATCACCGACTCCCTGTTGCAGTTGCCGCGTTGTGCAACAACCGCATAAGAGAAACCGTATTTGTTATGAAGAACATCAAAGATGAAATTGCGGGCCACGGCTCTCGCAAACGGGATGTTCTTCTTGCCTGAATAAACATTCTCGCTTGTAACTATTGAGCCTTCGCTGATAAGGAGCGCGATATTCACACATTCGCAAACCATATCCTCTACCTTTAACATCACTTCGTTGTTCGTTGCCATAGGAAATCTAACGTTTATCTATATCTCTGTAAATGAAACCAACTGGGTCGCAAGGGTACTTGTCGTCAGGCGAAATAACACCCTCGTTGATCATTTCCTGACGGTATTTTGCGCTCACAAATGGAACGAGCCTGTGGATTTTCGCTCCATCCTTTGGAATCCATATTGGCTTTAGGTACTGGGCTGGATTTCTGTCGCCTACTCCTTTCCAATATATGCCATTTTGGATAAAAGGAATAAAAATGCCATCCCTCTTGTTTCCATTTGCGTCCGCCATCCTCACTATGCGATAATCACGGTACATGCCGAATTTGATAGCAGCGTACCATGAACGCATCTTCGTCATGTCGTTTTTAATGCTATCCATAGGGCATAACGCTACTCCGAAGCGCCCTCCTCGTTTTTGAGCTCTTGGCGAAGTTGGTCTGCAATAATCTCTTGCTGGCCTTGCTCGAAATTCTTCTTCAAATCCTCCTCTGACTCTTCTTTTACCTTGCTGTTCATCGCGGAGTCAAGCTTCTGGGAGGATTCTCGAAGGTAATTGATGCGGTCGTTAGCAAACTTTGTAGCGGTCTCTAAGTCAGAGAAGGCTGTCACTGGGTGCAGCATGTTCGCATCCGTGATTAGCTTGCTATACTCAAGCATCTGCTCCTTTGTCTGATCTGTCTCTGGGAACATCTCGTCCTCGTGGCCTGCGGTTGCTTTCTTCATCTGAACCAAGTTGTAGAGCCAGTTGTAAAGCGTGGTCTCGTTTGTGCCTCCGTTAAGGTCCATGAGCCAACGCTTGCAACGCACCTCGTAGCCAAAATGCGTGTGATAGATCGCTCCATCCTTCAATAAGACTATGAAGAATGGGCCAAAGTCGGCAACGTCTGTTACGTCAGTGCGCTTAATACCATCAATAACATTAAGCAAAGCTGCATTGTTGTCAACAGTCTTCTTTTTTGCGATTCTTGCCATAATTATCTATGCTTTAAGTTGTACTTGTTTTATTGAAGTAAAGCCGAAATTATTTCTCGTCTTCCTTCTTCATATCTCAACTATTTATTATGTAATCTGCCTATATGGAATTTAGAGCAGACCTTGCACAAGTAAGGATGCCAGCCGAGTGACTTCAACTTCGGATTCTGATTCAGAAACTCCCAAGCGTCATCCTCAGTCTCATAGGCAACCTTCGCTTTCCATGAGCGAACCTTTTTCGTCCAGTGCTCAGGATCGGGAGTGAACGGCGGCCTCTTGTTGTAGTATCTGTGCATCATCACTTTCTCGTTTTGCTTGATGCGGTCTTTCTTGTGCCGGTACGCTTGCGGGCCGTGGTCTTTTTGGCTGACTTCCTCGGCCTGCCGGGTGCCCGCTTCACCTCTGGCTTTTGTTCGGCATCAGGGAGCTGCAATGTTTCAATCTCCTCCTTCTCGCCAAACTCATTTTCGCAAACAAAGCCCTTGCGCAGGTTGGCGTCGCCATCAAACGCACGCTTCCACTTACGCTTGGCGATCTTGATTTGCTCCTTGCGATACTCCTCGCTGGCCTTCCTGAGCTCGTTAATATCAATATCTGGTTCATCAAACTCACCTTCGACGCTAACGGGTTTCTCGTTTTGCTTCTCATCCTTGAGCTCCATTTCAAGTCTTGTTCTGTCCTCCACTGACAGATATGGCAAATCTTCGCCTGTTGGGTCGTTACGGTGCTCAAAGGCATACTTGAAGGCATCCATCTCCTCCTGTGAGCTTCCATCCCTCTTCATGGCATCAAGCTCCATCTCAAAGCGGACACGGTCGGCCTCATCAAAGTTGGAGCCGTCAATATCGCTGCCCTCGTTGCGGAGGTTCTGTTGCCTGTTAACCTCATCGTTGAGGAGTTGCTGGGCAATGGCTTTTTCGAGCAAGATATGCTCAACTTCAGATGCACTAAGATTATCGACATCGGTTCCGTCAGGATCGTCGTCCAAAAGCTCTTTGAGATACGCGCGCTTTGCGTCTATTCCTCCCTTGGGGATAAACTGGTCGCTATCAAGGTACATGAACGGATTAATGCTCTTGATGCTAATAACAGGGCTTGGAGTGCCAAAGTCTTGAATGAGCCTCATGTACCTGTCTGCGTTCTGCTCGTAAAAACAATAGCATTCTTCCATATTTCGCTTCATGACAAGCACAATGGCCTTGATCCAAAACGGGTCTTTGCCATCTTGGTATCTTGGAGGAAGACCTTTGTTTTGTAGGCGGGCCTCCTCTAATGCCCTGCTTAATGATGTCTCTTTTGCGGTTTTCATATTCTGTGTTAAGCGATGTGTCGATGAGCTAAATCCATGTTATTGTAGTCTCCCCTTTGTAGCCCTTCTCCCAAACGAACCATGCGTAGGAGACTGCCGAGCCTACTTTGCGCATTTTCTGAAACTCTGCGTTCTTTGCGCAAAGGACACGCTTGGAGAACTGTAATATGCGTAGGGGGGGGTATTTGCTAAATAGAAGCCTATGGCGTTTCTCCCCTTCAAGGAACGTGGTTTTCAGAAACATTATGCACCGGCCACCGTCGGGTAACAAACTCAATGCGTGAAGAATAAACTCAGTGGCGAGTTTGTAGGGTGGGTTGGTGATTATGCAGGAGCAACCACTCGGCATTTCTTTCGCCAGCAAAAAATCTTGCACTTGGCCGTAGCCACGATCAATGACATCGGTGGAAACAACTCCGTGGCAATATTGTTCAAGCCTTTCTGACAAGCAACCTGTCCCGCAGGCACACTCCCAAACAATGCTCGGGATAAACCCGATAGACCCGATGAGCTTGTCAATGGCTATGGGGTCAGTGGCATAGAAGTCGTTAGCCTCTCGCTCTTTGTCCGTGTGATTGGATGCTCCAAGCGTCACAAACACTGACTTGCCGTTTCCGCTCCAGTCCTTTGCCATGCTCAGCCCCCCTTTCCTCCCAGCTTGAGCCAGTTCTCAATCGTCTCATCGGCAATCCCAAAGGTCTCGCCAAAGATGTTTTGCAGCTTCACTTGGCAATCCAAGTACGGCAAGCCCTTGATGCTGTCAGTTGTCGGCTCGATGGCGTCCTGTAAGACAAACAACGCCTTTCGCTGTCTGTAATCGTCGGTCCAAAGGATTAGGCCACCACGGAGGAAACCAACAAGCTCATGCCAGCTATCCTCGGCGGCCTTAATCAACTCCTCGGTGCTCAGCGTTGATGGGAGTGAAGGGTTAGAGCCAAACACGCATACAGAAAGCGTTGAGCTGGTGGCCTCCTGTCTCGCTGATGGGTCAACGTAAACACGAAGGCTGTCACTCTCCGGATAGCTCTCGGTGTAAACACCCTTCTGCTTGCCAATGGCGTTAATGCCCGTGATTGACTTATACCGGCAAAAGCCGAAGTCGTCCTCCAAGCTCCTCACGGCACCATCGGCGACGTAAGCACCAGTGGCCTCGTCCATGACGTATCTCGCAATATGAAACTTCCCTGCTCCCATGACGCATCAACATGTTTGGTTAATCATAAGCGCAAAAATAACTTTTCCTCCCGAATAAACCAAAAATCCAGGGCAACAAAATTTCATGAAACGAAAAGTTTTTTGTCAAGTTTATTATATAATAACCTGCACAAAATAAGGTTCGCACCCACGCAGCCGTAGTAGGGGACCTCAACCCCCGTATACTTTCAGTATACTGGCCCCCTAAGAGGAAGGGCTGACGCAACCGGACGGCTTTAGCACCCCACGAGCTTTACCACACGATTGCTAAACCCTAACTTGCAAAACGAACATTAAGACGCAACAAAAGCGCAGTTTGCCGCAAAAACACGTAAACCAACGACTGAACAGAAGGATGCGACGAGAATGTGCGAAAAACGCTGCTCACAGCCTCGAAAGTCCATCGGTGGCATAATCCATCGGACGCACAAAAATACGGCCGTAGATAGACCCTGAGAGCGTAAAGCGGCGAAACGAGCAAAACGAAATAGAAAACCCAAAAATAAAAGCACTCGTAAAAACTTACAAAATATAGAGTGCAAATCCTGAAAAAAATAAAAAAAATTTTTGGAAACGAGCGGGGTCGGGGTGGGCGC
>ERZ1034855.157-NODE-157-length-38145-cov-17.663324_pt1 | contig 38145 bp, 27 predicted proteins | sample MGYA00520699_ERZ1034855 | MGnify/ENA primary metagenome ERZ1034855 (study PRJEB33766, sample SAMN09781730) | gut metagenome | biome: gut microbiome | host: Homo sapiens | place: Madagascar | study: EMG produced TPA metagenomics assembly of the PRJNA485056 data...
CCCCGAAGGGGGAAGCAAGACGTTACGTAGCTAACGATTTCCTTAACTTAATAGCCTTCCCTGATGGGGAAGGCTAAGTGGTGCGACGCTTTGCGCCCCTAATCCCCAGTCCCCAGTCACCAGTCACTCATCCCTGCTTTCAAACTTTTTGAGGATACCCTTTTCCGTATCGTCATCCCGAGCGCAGCCCTCGATCTTTCTTGCACTCAGGTCAGGATCACATAAGCACTGTACGGAAACGACGCCTTGGTGCTATGTATTTCTCCTTTTACACATCCTTCGTTTATCGGTCTGCAAGGAAGATTTCTCGCTTCGCTCGAAATGACGATACGGGAATCTGATGTCTAGTCCTTGGTGACCAATCCCTAGCCCCTAATCCCCCGCTACCAGTCACTAGCCACTCATCCCTGCTTTCAAACTTTTTGAGGATACCCTTTTCCGTATCGTCATCCCGAGCGCAGCCCTCGATCTTTCTTGCACTCAGGTCAGGATCACATAAGCACTGTACGGAAACGACGCCTTGGTGCTATGTATTTCTCCTTTTACACATCCTTCGTTTATCGGTCTGCAAGGAAGATTTCTCGCTTCGCTCGAAATGACGATACGGGAATCTGATGTCTAGTCCCTGGTGACCAATCCCTAATCCTTAGCCCCTAATCCCTAGCTACTAGTCACTAGTCACTTAGTTCCCGTTTCCATTGTTATTTTCGGAGGCATGCATGAAGTCATTCAATCTGACCCGGTATTCCGTGACGCACCCGATCGGCATTTTTATGATCGTGCTGTTTTTCGTGGTGCTTGGGCTGTACAGCTATTGGCGCATCGGTGTGGAGCTGTATCCGAATATCAATGTGCCCTATGTCATCGTGTCGGTGCGCTATGATGGCGCGGATGCGGAGTCGGTCGAGCAGCAGATCACGAAGCCTTTGGAGGATGCGCTGTCTTCGGTGTCGAATGTGAAGCACATCACGTCGAAGTCGCGCACGGGGCGTTCGGATGTGACGCTGGAGCTGAATTTCGATGCGGATGCGGATGCGGCGGCGATCGATGCTTCGGAGAAGGTGAACCGTATCCGCAGAAAGCTGCCGGATGATGCGGATGATCCTATTGTAGAAAAGCGCGATATGGATGCGGCGCCGATCATCGATCTGGCGGTATTGTCGAGCCATCCGCTGGATGAGATGTATTCCATGGCGGATAATACCTTCACGAATGATTTCACGAAGGCAGACGGTGTATCGGATGTGGAGCTGCACGGGGGGCGAAGCAAGGAGATCGCGGTGAAGGTGGATCGTGACAAGCTCGCCTACTACGGTATCACGATGAATGATATCATTTCCACGCTCAAGAAGGAGAATAAGCTGGCACCGGCGGGCTCGTCCTACACGGATACGCGCCAGACGCAGATCCGCCTCTCGGCGCAGTATGATACGGTGGAGGATATCTGTAAGATCCATCTCACCTGCGGAAATGGCGCGGTGATCCCGATCTCCGCGGTGGGTGAGGTCGTGCGTCAGGACCAGAGGGTGTCGCGGTTTGCGCGCATCAATGGACAAGATGCCATCGGGATTTCCATCTATAAGAACAGCAATGCCAATCTCGTCTCGACGGCAGATGGTGTGATGAAGGTCTTGGAGAATATGCGGGCGGAGTATCCGGACTATCAGTTCGTCGTAGTGAATGATTCGGCGGACTACGTGCGCACGGCGCTCCATAATACGCTTTCGACGCTCATCGAAGGGCTCATCACGACGGGGCTCGTGCTCTTCTTCTTCCTGCGCGGCTGGCGGTCGACGGCGTCTGTCATCATCGCGATCCCGACGTCGCTCATTTCCACGTTCTTCGTCATGTACATGGCAGGCTTTTCCTTCAATATGATGTCGCTCATGGGGATGACGCTCTGTGTAGGGATCCTTGTCGATGACTCGATCGTCGTTTTGGAGAATATTCACCGTCATCTGGCCAAGGGGGAGGATGCAAAGGAGGCGGCGGTAACAGGGCGTATGGAGATCGGCATGGCCGCCATTGCGATCACGCTCTGTGATGTGGTGGTTTTCCTCCCGATCGCTTTCATGTCGAGCATGACGGGGCAGTTTTTCAAGCAGTTCGGTCTCACGATCGTTTTTGCTTCTCTCTTTTCCCTGTTCATCTCCTTCACGCTGACACCGATGCTGGCATCGAAATTTTTCAAGAACGGCGTACATGTCCCGGATACGAAGCTCTGGCGCACGGTAGAGAAGATCGAGCAGAGGATGGAGGATGCATACGGAGAGGCCATCGCCTGGAGCTTTAGGCATAAGAAGAAGCTCTTCGGCGGTGTCGCCATCGCCTTCTTCCTTTTCATGGCGATGGTGCCGCTCGGCTGGATCGGGATGGAGTACATGCCGCGCACGGATGAGAGCGGCTTCAATGTGAAGATCCAGCTCCCGACGGATGCGTCTGTCGAGCGCACGGATGCTGTCACGACGAAGCTCGAGAGCTACCTTGCCGAGGTGCCTGAGGTGAAGTCCTACATGGCGATGGTCGGCGGGGGCAGCGGGGTGAATTCCGGCCGTATCCGCGTCTCTCTTGTCGATCGGCAGGATCGCAGCCGTGATATCTGGTCTATCACAAACGAGATGCGCACATGGATCGATGACAATATCACAGACGGCGATGTCCGCATCAAGGAGGATCAGGCGTCTGTCTCCGGTACTGCCGGCGGCGGTCTGGGAAATGGCGGGGGCGCCTTCCGCCTGGAGCTGCGCGGCAATGACATGGCTGATCTTATCCGTGCCTCCGAGATGGCGCAGCAGATGCTGAAGAGCGGTGCCTATGGTGTGACGGATGTCAGCTGTACGTATCAGGAGGGGCTGCCGGAGATCTCCCTCATCCCTGACCGTGAGAAATTGAAACACTACGGCGTCACGGTCGGCTCTCTCTATGACACGCTGTCGTCCGCAATTAGCGGCGCAGGCGCAGGCGTCCTGCCGAATGATCCGCAAAATAACGGCAATGACACGGATATCAATGTTTATTTCAAGGGCGGGGAGTCGTACAGGATAAGTGACCTCGCGGCGATCCCCATCAAAGGGCAGGCGGGCATTGTCCGCATGTCTGATGTGGCAGAGCTCAGGGATGAGACGGGACCGATCACCATCCTGCGTACGGACAAGCAGCGCGCTATCATCATCGGCGCGAATCCCGGCGGGCAGGATCTGAATGGGCTTATCCAGCGTTTCACGAAGGATCTCAACCAGACGGGGCTTCCGAAATCGGTGAATTTCCGCTTCTCCGGACAGGCTGACAGTATGCGTGAAAGCTTCATAGAGCTGTTGTCGGCGCTTCTCATGGGGATGCTCCTCGTGTACATGATCCTTTCCGTCCTCTATGAATCGGTAAAGACCTCTTTCATCCGCATGTTCTCGCTGCCTTTCGGTCTGATCGGTTCGCTTCTCTTCCTCTTCCTTATGAATGACACCATCAATATTTATTCCATGATCGGAATCATCGTCATGGACGGCGTGGTCGCGAAGAATGGCACGCTGCTCCTTGACTATACGCTGACGCTCATGCATCAGCACGGCATGGCGGCGAAAGAGGCTGTCATAGCGGCCGGCCGTGCGCGTCTGCGCCCGATCTTCATGACGACCTTCACCATGATCGTCGGCATGCTCCCGACAGCCCTCGCGCTGACGGCCGGCTCGGAGACACGAAGCTCTATGGCTTGGGTCATCATCGGCGGCCTCATCACCTCGACACTTTTCACGCTCCTCGTCATCCCGATGATCTTCCTTTTCTTCCAGAGAGAGAAGTGACTGGTGACTAGTGACTAGTGACTAGGAATTAGTAGCTAGGGATGAGTGGCTAGGGATTAGGTTTGCGATACGAGAGAACCGCTAGTTTCAAATCTCCGCGGCGCTTCTATATTTTTATGCGCCGCACCACCATTTCTCATTTCTCATTTCTAATTTCTAATTTCTCATTCAAGTGAGGCTTTCATCCCCAATCAAGGGGCGACCCGCCCCTTGGGCTAACCCTGAACCCGCCCCCCTTTTTGTGGTACAATATGACCAGAAGAATGACACTATCATGATGAGGAGGTGTTTCTATGAGATCATGGAAGAAACGCAGTATCTCTGCGGCTCTGGCGCTCACTTGTGTGGCGGCGCCCATGGCGTATCCGATGACAGCATATGCGGCGTCGACGGCGGAGAAGATCCTGTATGGCGCGGCGGCGATGGTTTTCATTTCCAGCTACTACTCCAGAATGGACGATCACAACCAGCTGCAGCTTCTGGATCAGTGTCAGCAGGAGACGGGCGTCTATGACTCGGCGGAAGCGGATAACCGTGTACAGACCGTGTACCAGAATCTGAAGGATACGGGGCATGTGCTGCGTGATTACAAGGTCTACGTGTCGCCGAGCGAGGACATCAATGCGTTTGCCAGCTTGGGCGGTGTGCTCTGCGTGAATAAGGGGACGCTCGATCAGATGGATGATGATGAGCTGGCCTACGTCATGGCGCATGAGATCGCTCACGGCGAGAAGCGACACAGCGTGAGCGGCCTCAAGAAGCGCGTGGGGCTGGTGACGGCACTGAATATTTATCTCGGAGACGCCTCGTATGGCGAGTACCTTCTGGGAAATATCGCGGCAAACTATGTGTCGAATGCAGTCTTTACCAAAGATCAGGAAAAGCAGGCGGATGACTGGGGTTTCCAGTACCTGGTCGAGGCGGGCTATAATCCGGGAGGCGGTGCGGCGTCCATGGAAGTGCTGCGCGCGAAATACGGCGAGAGCTCGCCGTCAGGCATCAAGGCGGTCCTTGCTCCGGGCAATCACCCCAAGACCAGTGACCGCATCCATAAGAATCTCAAATGGATGAATGCGTACTCCGGAAAGCATGTCGAGGTCAAGGATGACTGGATCGTGGTGAATGGGGAGAAAGCCTTCTCACCCGCCCAGGACAATGCGTACAGCCAGAAGGAGCGTCTCTATCTCACCGCGGGCAAGCTCGTGAAGCTCTATCACGCAGGGCATGTCCCCGATGCCGTTCTCGAGGGAGATCGGATCTGCTGCGGAAATACGGTCATTTATGAGCTGTCCTCCGAAGAGGATGGCAGAGCCTATACCGAGGCGCTGAATCAGGGGATCCGGAAGGATCGCGGTGAACGTGTCGTCAGTGATTTTGATATCGATCAAAGAGTGAAGAAGGACGCTGGGAACTAGTGGCTAGTGACTAGTGACTAGGGATTAGGGATTAGGGATTAGTAGCAAGCGGTGATTGAAGTAGCGCAGTTAGCATGCTGACCGTTCTGCAAGGAGGATCTCTCGACTACGCTCGAGATGACGACGTCGCGAAACGCTATCAAACCTCCGCGGCGCTTCATTATTTTTTGCGCCGCACCTTCCCCGCTGAACCCGTAGAACCTACAGAACCCGCTGAACCTCTTTCGCAAACAATCAAGGGGCAGAACGCCTCACGGCTAACCCCGAACCCATAATCATTCAAAGGACGATTTCCATGAAAAAATTACTATCCATTTTACTTCTGTTGCTTATTGTTTGCGGCTGCGGGCTGGGCGCGCTCATCTGGGTGACACCGCCGCCGCCCACACCGCCAATGATCGCGCCGCCGCCTCCTTCGAAGGCAGTCTCGGCTGCGCTGATCGATGGGAATACGGGGGACGTGCTGGCGGATAAGGAAGGGAGTCTGCGTATCTATCCGGCAAGTACGACGAAGATCCTGACCTGTATCATTGCGCTCGAAGAGGGCAAGGCGAAGCTCACCCAGAATGCGGTGATCTCTCCGCGCGCGATGGCGCAGGATGGCACGAACATCGGCCTTAGGCCGGATATGCCGCTCTCGCTTCACCAGCTGCTGTATGGGATGATGCTGATCTCCGGGAATGATGCGGCGGTGTCTGTCGCAGAGACGGTGGGCGGCTCGTATGGTCGTTTCATCGAGATGATGAATGAAAAGGCAGCTTCTATCGGTGTGCATGATTCCCATTTCGCGAATCCGAATGGTCTTACGGATCCGAATCACTATACGACGGCCTATGATATGGCGAAGATCGCGGCGTATGCGATGAAGAATCCTGATTTCCGTGACATCGTGAAGCGTCCTGTGTATCCGATGACTTATCGGAATGGGGTCTATCGCAATGTGGAAAACCGCAATGAATTTCTGACGAGCCACTATGAGGGGGCGAATGGCGTGAAGACGGGCATGACGGAAGCGGCGGGCGATTGTCTCGTCGCTTCCGCGGAGCGCGATGGCCGTCTCATGATCGTGGCACTCTACGATGATACGGATCGCTGGAAGGAAGCCCGGACATGGCTGGACTATGGCTTTGCGGAAGCGGAGAAGAAGGCGGAGTATGAAAGAAAGCTCGCCCAAGAGCCGAAGGTGTACAAGCTGGTGAACCAGCTCTTAGGGAGGGAGCCTCGTGACTAGGAGAAGGAAATCGCCGTTTCTGGTACGGCTTTTCCCGCACAGCCCGTTCCTGCGTGTCCTTTTCGTCATCGTGGTTCTTCTCTCGCTCTACATCGTCTTGCATAGCGGGTATCATTTCTATCAGATCCGCCAGCAGGAGACGCTGCTTTTGGAGGAGAAGGAGAGGCTGTCCAAGGAGAAGGCGGAGCTCGCAAAGAAGCGCGAGGATCTCAAGGATGACGGACAGCTTGAAAAGAAGGCTCGTCAGGAGCTCGGTCTTGTGAAGCCCGGAGAAGTGCCTTATGTGAGATGAGGCTGTCTGGTGGCTGGTATTGCGTTTTCTAAATAGCTGGCATTTAAGTCAACTTCCGAGTTAAGTTAGGAGTTAGGAGTTAGGAGTTAGGAGTTAGGAGTGAAGGTACGGCGCATAAAATTAGGAAGCGCCGTGGAGTTTTATATAAATGATGAACAGGCTAGGCTGTTTTATATAATGAGGGGTATTGGGGCGCTATATGAATTGTGCGCCACTTCCGCTACTTCTCGCTTCACACTTCTCACTTCTCACTAAGTCCATAAGTTGACAAATCGAAATACTAGTCACCAGTCACCAGTCCCTAGTCACCAGTTACCCCCTCATCTCTCTTCGAGCTTCTTGCTATTCCTTAGAAAATCACGTATAATTTAAATCGTATTTATATCGCAGGCATTGGGGAGGCGGATGCCGTTTCCCAGAGAGGATTTTGTTGTTAGATGGCTTTAGAAGTCGGAAGTATCGTGGAAGGTACCGTTTCAGGGATCGCGAAATTCGGTGCGTTTGTGGAGCTGCCGGAAAACAAGGTGGGTCTGGTTCATATTTCAGAAGTCGCCAATGAATACGTGAGCGATGTGGCTCAGTATCTCAAGGTGAAGGATACGGTGAAGGTGAAGGTCATCTCCATCGATGCGAAGGGCAAGATTGCGCTTTCTGTCAAGCAGGCGCAGCCGAAGACGGAAGAAAAGAAGGAGGCCCGTTTCCCGAAGAAGGAAGGAAGCGAGCATCGTTTCCAGAGAAAAGAAGGCTTCGAGGGAAGAGCTCCTCTGCATGAAGCGCCGCGTATGACCGAGCGCCGTCCGTTTGCCGGCGGTTATCGTTCGCAGCGCCATGAAGCCCCTGCTTCTTTTGAAGACAAGCTGAACCGTTTCCTGAAGGACAGCGATGAACGGCTTCTGGATCTGAAGAGAAATGTAGAATCCAAACGGGGCGGTCGCGGCGGCCGCCATTCTGACTGAGTATGAGAGGAGATGTAACGAACAGGTTATGTCTCCTTTTTGCATGACGAGAGTGTCTAACATCTCTCGTTGACCGAATGCCACAAAGTGAGAAGTGAGGAGTGAGAAGTTAGGAGTTAGGAGTGGTGGTGCGGCGCAAAATAATAGAAAGCGCCGCGAGTAGGAATCCGATTTTTCTAAATTTCGCGGCGCTTCTTTATTTGTGCGCCGCTCCTTCACTTCTCACTTCTCACTCCTAACTCCTCACTTTACGTAAAGTTTTGAAAGACAGATGAAAGAAGTGCTTGCTGCACCATTTCAAGGAGGCTCTTATGCGCGCGATCATTGATATCGGAACGAATTCGGTCCGTCTTTTGATGGCAGAGAAGGATGAAAAGGGAGAGTGGAAGATCCTCAGGAAAGAACTTCGCAGCACCAGGCTGGGGGAGGGCATGACGGATAAGGCGACCATCGGTCAGGGGGCAAAGGAAAGAACGCTCTCTGCTGTGGGGGAATTTACCGCCATGGCCAAGCTCGAAGGGGTGAAGGATATCTTCGCCTATGGTACGTCCATCATGCGCGATGCGTCGAATGGGGAGGAATTCGCTGATGAAGTGACGGCAGCCTTCGGCGTGCCTGTCCGCATTCTTTCGGGGAAGGAGGAAGCGTACTATAGCTACATCGGCGCGGCCGGGACGTCCGGCGTCATCACGTCCGTCGTCGATATCGGCGGCGGCTCGACAGAGATCTGCGTGGGATTCGGCACCGATGTCGGAGCGCGCCACAGCTTCCGCCTCGGGTGCGTGCGCTGCTCGAAGCAGTTCGATACCACCACGGCCAGAGGCCGCGGTGAGCTGAAGAAGCATTGCTTCACGCTTTTCCGTGAGACGGATCTCATGGAGTCCATGCGGAATGTCAAGCGCTGGATCGGTGTCGGCGGGACTGTCACCTCGCTGGCTTCGATGCTGCAGGAGCTCGAAGTGTATGATTCGTCGAAGGTGCAGGACTACGTGATCCATCCCGAGGATGTGTCGGAGATCCTCGAAAAATTGTCCCAAATGTCCTATGATGACAAGTGCCATATGAAAGGCCTCTTGCCGTCCCGCGCCGATATCATCGTGGCGGGCGTCGTCATCTTAGACAGCCTTATGGAGTACTTCGCGCTCTCGGAGATCACGGTGAGCGACCGTGATCTCTCCGAAGGTCTGCTCGATGCGGATGTCATCTCACCGACAGAAAAGTAAGGGGTGGTGACGGGTAGCTGGTGACTAGTGACTGGGGACTGGGGATTAGACTAAAAGACTGGGAGACATTAGATATCAAACGTCAGACATCAGAAATTTGACGTCTGACGTTTGACGTTTCCAGCGGGTATCGCCCTATGTATACTCCGCGGCGCAGCCGCCACCTTCATTCCTAATCCCTAATCCCTAATCCCTAATCCCTAGCTACTAGTTCCAAGTCCCTGTTTTCCCAGGAGCGAACTATGAAAAAACAATCATCTCCTTTTATCGCGAAGATCCTCTCCTTTGCGCGGGAAAAGAAATTATGGCAGAGAGGGGAGCGGATCCTCGCGGCGGTGTCCGGCGGACCGGATTCGCTCGGGCTCCTGCTCTTTCTGCATGACATCGCAGAGCAGGAAGGGCTCTCTGTCGGCTGCTGTCTCGTGCAGCATCATTTGCGCGAGGAGGCAGAAGAAGAGGCACGGTATGTGGAGCGCATCTGTGAGCGGCTTGGGATACCTTTCTTTCGCAAGGATGTCTATGTCGAGGAGAAAAGGCGCTTAGGCGGCGGCTCCGTCGAGACGGTGGCGCGAACGCTCCGCTATGAGGCGCTCAGGGAAGTGCGGAAGGAAGCGGGATATACCGTGATCGCACTGGCGCATCATGCAGACGATCAGGCCGAGACGATCCTTTTTCACCTGCTGCGCGGGAGCGGCGTGCGCGGTCTGTCGGGCATGGCGCCAAAGCATGAGGAGCTGATCCGTCCCTTCCTCACGGTCACGAAGAAAGAGATCGAAGATTTCCTCACTGCCTTTCCGTATGCGCCCTGCCATGATGCCACGAATGATGAGCTGGATGCGATGCGAAACCGCATTCGTCACCAGCTTCTCCCCGAGATGCTTTCCTATAATCCCAATCTGGTAGAGACGCTCCTGCATACGGCGGATATCCTTCGCTGCGAGGATGCTTGGATGGAGGAGGTAGCAGAGGCCTGGCTCACTTCTCACGGGAAAGAGGGGAGCCTCGAGAAGGACGCCTTCCGCGCGCTTCCTCTCGCAATGCGGCGGCGTGTCCTCCGTCGGATGCTTATGCACATGGGAGAGTCATCCTCTGATTTTGAAAGCCTTTCGCGTCTCGCTCTTCTCGCAGAGAACGGCGAGACGGGGAAGCTCACTTCGACGGCGCATGTGGTGATGGAGATCGGCCGGCGCTATCTCTATTTCTACAAAGGCAATACCAAAAAACAGGAGGAGAACGGTCTTTTCCTTCTCGCAAAGCATTTTTTTGAAAAGTTCACCCAAAAAGATGTGGATAAACAGCAAGAGATGGCTATAATAAGTGGCAAGGACCGCGCAGACACGCTCTGGCACATGGAGGCTGTGCGACTTCAAAAGCCGCCGGAGCATCCGGCCCGTAACCAATACCTGCTGGATGCTGAAAAGGTCGGGGAGGTCAGGCTTCGTATGCCAAGACCGGGCGAGCGCATGGCGGCGCTGGGGATGGATGGGACGAAGTCTATCAAGCGCATCCTGCAGGACGCCGGCATCCCCGCTGCCCTCCGACCGTATTGGCCCGTTGTGGCTGATGAAAAAGAGATTTACTGGACCTGTCTCCTCCGCGGCAGTCGATACGGCCGTGTGACGAAGGAGACCAAAGAGTACCTGCTGCTGACGATCTGGTTTGGCGGAAATGAGTGACTAGGGATTAGGGATTAGGAGTGCCGTCCCTTGATTGCGTTTGAAAGCCTCGCTTGAATGAGAAATTAGAAATGAGAAATGCGAAATGGTGGTGCGGCGCATAAAAAGATAGAAGCGCCGCAGAGTATAGATGGTGGCGATGCCAGAAGGTGGTATCCAGTCACGCGCCACCAGTCACTCGAGGCTCCTAATCCCTGGGGAAATACTGATTAAATCGTTGTTTGATTTTGCTCTTGCATTTTCATGCAATGCGAGGAATCATCCGACGGAAGGTTCCAAAGGTTCACAGGTCTCCCGCCTTTCGTGAATACCGCATATTCAAAAGCTTCGCGGCGCTTTTGATTTTTTATGCGCCGCACTACCCCTTTTTGAACCTCTTGAACCCATAGAACCCGCTGAACCTCTTTCGCACGCAATCAAGGGGCAGCACGCCCCATGGGCTAACCTCGATTTATACTTTTTACTTCACATTTCATTGACAGGAGAATATCATGGAAAATTTATCGAAAGACATCAAAACCGTACTTGTGACGAAAGAGCAGATCGCAGCGAAAGTGAAAGAGCTCGGCGCTCAGATCACAAAGGACTACGAAGGAAAGGATGTCGTACTTGTCGGCATTCTGAAAGGGGCGATGCCTTTCCTTTGCGACCTGATGCGCTCGATCGATCTGCCGGTCACTTTAGACACCATGTGCGTGTCGAGCTATGGCAACAGCACCGTATCGAGCGGGCATGTCAAGATCAAGAAAGACCTTGACAAGGACATCCGCGGTAAGCATGTCATCGTGGTCGAGGATATCATCGACACCGGCATCACCATGTCCCACCTCGTGCCGCTCCTGAAGGAGAGAGGCGCGGCTTCGGTGGAGCTTGCCATCTGTCTCAATAAGAAGGAACGCCGCGAAGCGGATGTATATGTGAAGTATGTCGGTTTTGAAATTCCGGATGAATTCATCGTCGGCTATGGCTGTGACTACGCAGAAAAATACAGAAACCTCCCTGACGTCTGCGTGCTGGATCATAAAGTCTATACGAAGGCGTGACCGGTGACTGGCAGCTAGGGATTAGGAGTCTCGAGTGACTGGTGACTAGTGACTGGTGACTGGTAGCTAGGGATTAGTGGCTAGGGATTGGGGATTAGGATTCCCACGTGACAGGTGACTTGAATACTACTTTCGGGTATCGCCGTTTACAAGAGTCAGCGCTCGGGGGTTGCCGTAAATCGCCTGCTAGAGACGCATTTCCTCACTCTCTTTCATACCGCCAGTGCCCTATCCGCCCCTTCGGGGCACCTTCCCCTCGAGGGGAAGGCTATTTATATCAAACGGCGAAGCCGCCACTGCACCCCTGAACCCCGAACCCTGAACCTTGAACCTTGAACCTTGAACCTTCTTTTCTTTGTTGCCTTTCCATATACTTATATGCTAAAATTAGATATTATTCAGAACTATCAATCTATGGGGTGAAAAAACCTATTGAATGGGTCGTTTATATTTCACAGGAAATATAGAGAAGGAGGAAAATATTGAATAAATTTGTAAAGAATGTGGCCCTCTATGTGCTTCTGATCATTATAGCGGTCTCCATATTCAATACCTTTGTTCATCCTCAGGAAAAACACTCGGAAATCACCTACAGCGATTTCATTTCGCAGGTCGAGAAGAAGAATGTCGACTCCGTGACGATGACGAACAATTCCATCAGCGGTAAGCTGAAAGACGGCAGCGAGTTTGCTACCTATGCACCGGACAATGACGCGCAGCTTCTGCCGAAGCTTTCGGAGGGGGGCGTCATCATCACTGCAAAACCGCCGGAACAGCCGTCCTGGTGGATGAATCTGCTCTCTTCGTTGCTTCCGATCATCATTTTGGTCGGCGTGTGGTTCTGGATCATGAACCAGACACAGGGCGGCGGCGGACGTGTCATGAGCTTTGGCAAGTCCAGAGCGAAGATGACCGCCGAAGGCCAGGTCCATGTGAATTTCTCTGATGTCGCAGGGGAAGACGAAGCGAAGGAAGAGCTTTCCGAAGTGGTGGATTTTCTGAAAAATCCGGGCCGCTATACGGCGATCGGTGCGAAGATCCCGAAGGGCGTGCTCCTTGTCGGCCCGCCAGGGACAGGTAAGACCCTGCTCGCCAAAGCAGTGGCCGGTGAAGCGAAAGTGCCATTCTTCTCCATCTCCGGCTCTGACTTTGTAGAAATGTTTGTCGGTGTCGGTGCTTCCCGTGTCCGTGACCTCTTTGCTCAGGCGAAGAAGAATGCACCATGCATCGTCTTCATCGATGAAATCGATGCAGTAGGCCGTCAGAGAGGCAGCGGCCTCGGCGGTGGGCATGACGAAAGAGAACAGACGCTGAACCAGCTCTTGGTCGAGATGGATGGCTTCGGCTCGAACGAAGGCATCATCACCATCGCTGCGACGAACCGTCCGGATATCCTCGATCCGGCGTTGCTGCGTCCGGGTCGTTTCGACCGCCGCGTCGTCGTCGGCCGTCCTGACCTCAGAGGCCGTCTTGCGATCCTGCGTGTCCATGCGAAGAATAAGCCGCTGGAACCGGATGTCGATCTCAATACCATCGCAAAGAAAGTCCCGGGCTTCACAGGGGCCGATCTTGCGAACATGCTGAATGAAGCAGCCCTTCTGGCTGCCCGTCAGAACAGAAAGACGATCTCCATGGCCGATCTGGAAGAGGCCAGCGAAAAAGTCAGCTACGGACCGGAAAGAAAGAGCCATAAGGTGAGCGAAGAGGAAAGAAAGATCACCGCGTACCATGAATCCGGCCATGCCATCATGGCGACCCTTCTGAAGGATGCGGATCCGGTGCATAAAGTCACCATCATTCCGCGCGGACAGGCGGGCGGCTACACCATGATGCTCCCGCATGAAGAACGTTCCTTCATCACGAAGTCGCATCTTCTTGCTCAGCTGCGTGTCGCTCTCGGCGGCCGCTGCGCAGAAAAGATCATTTTCAATGAGATCTCCAGCGGCGCCTCCGGCGACCTCCAGCAGGTGACCGGCATCCTCCGCAAGATGATCATGGAATGGGGCATGAGCGATCGACTGGGACCGATGATCTTCGGCGAACATCAGGAACAGATCTTCCTCGGCAAGCAGCTCGGCTCGGAAAGAAACTACGGCGAGACCGTAGCGACCATCATTGATGAAGAAATGCACAAGTACCTCGACGAAGCGTACAATGATACCATGCAGACACTGATGGACCATATGCCTGTCCTGGAAGCCATGGCGCAGGCGCTCCTCGAGGTGGAAACCATCGATCATAAGCAGGTGGAAAACCTCTTCAAGTATCACTCCCTCTATGCACCGGGAGAAGAACCGAAGAAGGAGGACGACGAAGAGTCTCCGCTTCCGCCGATGCCAAAGGATGAAGGCCCGTCTCCTTCCCTTTATAGCGAATAATACGATAGAGCTTTACAGAACGCCTCCGCTTTGCGGGGGCGTTTTCTTTTTGCTTTTTGTAAAAGTTTGAGAACGTTTTAGGAATGTGAGACGAAAAAGTGGTAACATAGGGGTGACTGGTGACTGGTGACTGGTGACTGGTGACTGGTGACTAGTGGCTAGTGGCTAGTGGCTGGTGACTGGTGAGAGCAGCCCTGTTAAGGAAACACTGATTCAGTCGTTGTTCGATTTGACTCCGCGATTTAATCAGCGTTTCCTTAAACTACTCTTCTGAACCTATTCCCTCTTTTCTATCACTCTTTCTACAAGGAGATTCTATACAATGACACTTGACGAATTACAAATCGGCCAGTCGGCCACGCTCACGACCGTCGGCGGAGAGGGCGCGCTGCGGCAGCATTTTTTGGATATGGGCCTCATCCCCGGAGAAGAGGTGACACTGGTGCGCTTTGCGCCTTTGGGCGATCCCATGGAGATCATGGTGCAAGGCTATGAGCTGACGCTCAGAAAAGACGATGCGCGAAAGATCGAAGTGATGAATGTGCATCAGGCAGCGGCGAAAGATAGAAAGCACCTGCGGGTAGAAGCATCCACGTATCTTCATCCCGGTCTCGGTGAGCCAGGTAAGTATCATGAGGAGTCAGAGTACTCGGATGTAAAGCCGATCGAAGGCAGACTGACCTTTGCGCTCGTCGGCAATCAGAACTGCGGCAAGACAACGCTCTTCAACCAGCTGACCGGCTCCAACCAGCATGTCGGCAATTTCCCCGGGGTCACGGTCGATCAGAAGACGGGCGTGATTCGCGGCTATCCGGAGGCAGAGGTAGTGGATCTGCCGGGGATCTATTCTCTCTCTCCGTACACGAGTGAGGAGATCGTCTCTCGTGAATTTATCCTCAAGCAAAAGCCGACGGGGATCATCAATATCGTGGATGCGACGAATCTCACGCGCAATCTGTATCTCACCATGCAGCTGATGGAGCTTGGGATACCGGTGGTGCTTGCGATCAATATGATGGATGAGATGGAAAACAATGGAGGCTCCATCCTGATCAATGAGATGGAGCGGCTCTTGCAGATCCCGGTCGTCCCGATCTCCGCTGTCAAAAATCAGGGGGTGGGCGAGCTCGTGAAGCATGCGATCCATGTCGCACGCTATCAGGAGAAGCCGGGCATCACTGATTTCTGCGATAAGAATGACCACCATGGAGCTCTTCACCGCGCCCTGCATGGCATCATGCATCTCATCGAGGATCATGCGAAAGCGGCTGGCATCCCGCTGCGCTTCGCAGCCTCCAAGCTGGTCGAGGGGGATCCTCTCGTGGAGCAGGCGCTCGCTCTGGAGACGAATGAAAAAGAGCTTTTGCGGCACATTCTCGCGCAGCTTGAAGAAGAGCGCGGCCTTGACTGCGCGGCTGCGATGGCAGATATGCGCTTCCTTTTCATCCGCCGGCTCTGTGAACGGACGGTGGTGAAGCCGCAAGAAAGCAAAGAGCATGCGCGCAGCCAGAAGATCGACCGCATCCTCACGGGGAAGTACACCGCCATCCCGATCTTCATCCTGATCATGGGACTGGTCTTCTTCCTCACCTTTAATGTCATCGGCGCTTTCCTGCAGGACGCTTTGGCAGATGGCATCGATCAGGTGACTGCGTGGGTCGATGCATGGCTCACGGCTGAGGCAGTAAATCCCGCCATTCGCTCGCTGGTGGTGGATGCTATTTTTCAGGGCGTCGGCAGTGTTATTTCCTTCGTGCCGGTGATCGCCGTCCTGTTTTTCTTCCTGTCTCTTTTGGAAGACGGGGGCTATATGGCCCGTATCGCCTTCGTCATGGATAGGCTGCTTAGAAAGCTGGGTCTCTCCGGACGCAGCATCGTGCCGCTTCTTGTCGGTTTCGGCTGCAGCGTACCGGCTGTCATGGCGACGCGTACCCTGCCGTCGGAGCGTGATCGACGCATGACCATCATGCTCATCCCTTTCATGAGCTGTTCGGCCAAGGTACCGATCTATGCCTTCTTTACGGCGGCATTCTTTCCTCGAAATGGGGCGCTCGTCATGATCGGGCTTTATCTCTTCGGTGTCTGCATGGCGATCCTGACCGCCCTCCTCTTCAAGCGTACTCTTTTCAGAGGGGAACCGGTGCCCTTTGTCATGGAGCTTCCGAATTACCGTATGCCCGGTATGAAAAATGTCCTGCGCCTCATGTGGGATAAGGCCAGAGATTTCCTCGAGCGTGCATTCACGGTCATCTTCGTCGGCACCATCATCATCTGGTTCCTGCAGAACTTTGATGTCCGTCTCAATATGGTAGCGGATTCCCAAGACAGTATCCTCGCCTTCCTTGCCGGTGCTGTCACGCCTCTCTTTGCACCGCTCGGTTTTGCAGACTGGAAGCTTTCTACGGCGCTCATCTCCGGATTCATGGCCAAGGAGAGTGTCATCTCTACCCTGACGGTCCTCTACGGGACGGAGGAAGCTCTCTCTTCGCTTCTGACACCGGGCATGGCACTCACCTTCCTGACCTTCTGCCTGCTCTACACGCCCTGCATCGCCGCGATCACCTCCGTCAAGCGGGAGAATGGGACGGGATGGGCTGTGGGGATGATTGCCTTCCAGTGTGTCATCGCCTGGCTCGCTGCTCTTGCTGTCCGCCTCGTGCTGCATGCGCTCGGCGTGGCGTGAGGATGAAAGAGAAAACATCCCTTCCTTCATCGGATGAAGCATATAAAAATCCGACAGAATTGACTTCATAGATGTCAATCCGGTCGGATTTTTGCTTTTCATCGTGTGTTGCTTTTAAGGAAACGCTGATTTAATCCCCAAGCATTTTCTGGAAATCGGCATTCAGCGCGCTTTCCGCGGCAGCAAGTTTTTCTTCCTGCTCCGCGACCCAGGCTTCGCTCCTGGCGAGGTCGTCCCTGGCCATTTGAATCATGCGGGTGAGTTCTTCAGGCTGCGGCCCGCCCTTGACTTTGCGATTTCTGACAATGGATGCCGGATCTTTCGCATTCTTCCACTCGGCCTCCGTCATCGGGAAGGCGGAGGGGAGTACGGGATCATTGGCAGCGACCCGCTGGTAAATCTTCTTTGCCTCTTCATAGGTAAAATCCGACGGCGGGATGTGATTCTGACGCGCGTATGTCACGATTTCCGAAGCGAAGTGATGACCTGTGCGGAAAGGAATGCTGTGGTTCTTCATCAGCTCATCGGCGATTTCCTGCGAGCACGTCCAGTCCAGATTCAGCTCCTCTTGGCTGCGCTTCGGGGCGATGGTGAGATTGTTCAGGATACGGTCCATGCCTTTCAGCACTTTGGTTGCCTGCGGCATAAGGTCGTACCTTCCGTTCAGCCGCCCGTCCGCCATGCCTGCGGGAATATTATGTGAACGGAACATCGCTTCGACCGACATGCCGAGAAGTGTCGAGGCGTCCGTGCGGCAGCTGTTCAGAATGCCGGGGTTTCGCTTCTGCGGCATGGCGGAGGAAACGTAGGTGTTTCCCTGTCCTTCCTTCAAAAGAATCCAGGGACGCGGCTGTGCATATTGCTGCATGATTTCTTCGATGAAACTTGTGGTATGGATAGCGATCACATTCGTGATGCCGCCCGTCTCGATCGGCGCTTCCTGCGGGAAGATCTGTCCCGCATCGTATGTGTTGTATGCGATGGTGTCAAACCCCAGATACTTTGCCATGCGGTCGCGATCGAGCGGCCAGCCTGTGCCGTTCAGCACCGTACTTCCCATCGGAGAGCGGTTCAGACGCGTGTAGTATTCGCGCACGCGCGTGCTGTCGCGCTGGTATGCATTGGCATACGCGATAAGATAGTGCGCGAGGCTGTTCGGCTGCGCGGCGACGCCATTCGTATAGTTCGGGATGAGGGTGTCCTTGTTTTCCTCTGCGAGGCGGATGAGATCCGCCTGCACGACATTCAGTTCTTTTGCCATGGCAAGGAGATGCTCTCGCTGCTCCATGATGCCGACCGTTGACAGCATGTCCTGCGACGAACGCCCCGCATGCAGCTTTGTTACCTCCGGTCCGGCGGCCTGGATAAGATAAGGCTCAAAGGCGACAACATTCGACGGACGTGCCCCGTCTTTTTTATTGCCATCCCTCAGTACCTTCTCGATGCCGCGTGCTATGTTCTTTCCTTCCTCTTGCGTCAGCAGCCCTTCACTGGTATTGATGATGTCTGAGGCTTTATTGATCTGCCCGAGCCAATAGAAATTATCCCGCGGCGCTTCTTTCGCTAAGACCGGGCTTCCGGAAATTAGAGCGCACAATGTGAGTGCAAGTAAAGAATGTTTCATATGAGAGTCTCCTTTCATGCGGACGCGCGATGGATTCCACAGCAATGCGAGCCTGCTGCCCATTATTATAAAACCTTCTTCGCATATTTCTGATAAAGAAAAATCTTATGATGGAGGGAAAGATATCATGATAAGGGAAGTGCTGCCGGATCTCTATTATTTAGCAGAGTTGGAAAAGCAAAAGTTTCTGGGGAAACACGGATTGAATCGTTGTCAGATCGGACTCTTGCACTCCATTCTCATTGTTATTGACTGCGAATATTTTTCGGTGCTATGATAGGAAAAATTGGAATCTATACGCAAAGGAGACGTTTATGAAACAAAAACCATGGAAGAAGAAAGTGTTGATGGCGCTTGTCATGTGCGCGGCGGCAGGCCTTTTCCAGGGATGCGGGCAGACCGCGCCGAAGGCGAGTGCAATCTCCGTGAAGACGCTTCCCGTACAGAGGGTAGATGTCACCGTCTCAAAGCAGTATGCCGGACAGGTGAAAGCACTCGATGCCGTCTCGATCAAGCCGAAGGTGTCGGGAACGATCGTGGAAAAGTATATCCAAAGCGGGCAGTTCGTCGAAAAAGGACAGCCGCTCTACAAGATCGATGACCGGCAGTATTCGACCGAAGTGCTCTCCGCGGAGTCCAATGTAGATAAAGCCCTGACGACGCTGAACAATTCGCGGATCGATCTTCAGCGCTATGAGAAGCTCGCAGAAACGGGGGCGATCTCGGAGCAGACGCTGACGACGCAGCGAGCGACGGTCGCGACGAATGAATCGAATTATCGGAACATGCAGTCGCTCCTGCAGAAGGCCAAGGAGAATCTGGATGATACCGTCATCCGTTCGCCGATTTCCGGCAAGCTTTCGGTGAATGAGATGTCGCCGGGGAGCTTTGTGACGACAGGCAATACGGAGCTGGTCTCTGTCGGCTCCGTGAATCCGATCGCCGTGCAGTTCTCCGTCTCGGAAAATGAGCTTTTGAATTTTCAGCAGTCTGTGATGGAAAATCAGCAAGACGCGCTGCCGCCGGATCAAATGGTCCCCCAGGCGACGCTCACCCTGAGCAATGGCATGAAGCTTTCGGAAGTCTCGAAAAACTATGTGATGGATCGCGAGGTCTCGCAGAGTACGGGGACGATCACGATGAAGGCGATCTTTGAGAATACGGAGCATGTCCTCCTGCCGGGGATGTTCGCCCGCGTGACGCTGACCAGTCCCCTGCAGCAGGATGTACTCCTCGTGCCGGAGCGTGCGGTGCAGCAGGTCCTGGATAAGTCCTTCGTCATCGTGTGCGGTGACGACAATCAGTCCGTCTCGAAGATCGTGACGCTCGGTGACAAGGTGGGCAGCTACTACATCGTGAAGAAAGGACTTACGGAAAAGGATGTCGTCGTCGTCGAAGGTCTGACGAATCTGAAGGAGGGCCAAAAGCTGAACCCGAAGGCCGTTACGGCGGAAGAATTGGGCTTGTCAATGAAAGATGAATGAGGAATGGCGGCGATTAAACGGGTTCAGGGTTCAGGTTGATGGGTTCAGGGTTGTGGTGGCAGCTTCGCTGCAAAAAATATATTTGCGGCGAAGCCGTCCAAAGGAGCTAACCTTGAAGTTTGAAAGCATGGATGAGTGGCTAGGGATTAGGGATTAGACTAAAAGACCAAGAGACTAGAAGACATCAGACATCTAACATCTAACGTCTAACGTCTCAAGCGGGCATCGCCCTATTTATACTCCGCGGCGCTTCATTATTTTTCGCGCCGCACTACCACTCCTAACTCCTAACTCCTAACTCCTAACTCCTCACTAGAGAGCACGAGGCTTTCATACGGAATCAAGGGGCAGCACGCCCCACGGGCTAACCCCGAACCCTGAACCCCGAACCCTGAACCCTAATCCAATCCCTAATCCCTAGCTACTAGTCACTAGTCACCAGTCCCAAGTCCCAAGTCACTATGTAAATGGAGCTACCTTATGTCAAAATTCTTTATTCGGCGGCCGATCTTTGCGATCGTGGTCTCGCTGATCATTGTGCTTCTCGGGCTGATCTCTCTGGTCAGCCTGCCGATCGCGCAGTATCCGCAGATTTCACCGCCGACCATCAATCTGTCCGCCAGCTATACGGGCGCGAATGCGGAGACGGTGAATCAGACTGTCGCACAGGTGCTCGAGAACCAGCTGAATGGCATCGAAGGCATGGACTACATGTCTTCGACCTCTTCCAATAACGGGAACTACAGCCTGTCGATCGTTTTTGATCTCGACACGGACGGCAATACGGACTCTGTCAATGTACAGAATACGGCAAATCTCGCGAAGAACGGGCTGCCGAGCGAGGTGCAGCAGACGGGGCTCTCCGTCCGCAAGTCCTCGGGTGATATGGCGCTCATGGTGAATCTGTATTCGCCGAACAACACGTATGACACCGCGTTTCTCAAAAACTATGCAGATATTTACCTCCTGGATAAGCTGAAGCGCGTCTCGGGGGTCGGCAACGTGAATGCCTTCGGCTCGACGTACGCGATGCGCGTGTGGCTGAATCCGGATAAGCTCGCAGAGCGCGGACTCACGGTCTCGGATGTGACAAGTGCCATCAAGGAGCAGAATCAGGCGGCTCCGGCAGGCACGGTCGGCGCACCGCCCACGCCGAAAAATCAGGAGAAGCAGTACAGTGCGAAGGTGGAGGGCCGTCTTTCCACGCCGGAGCAGTTTGAAAATATCATCATCAAGTCGGGAAGCGATGGTCAGTTCGTCCGTCTCCGCGATGTGGCAGAGGTAGAAACAGGCGCGCAGAGCTCTTCGGCGGACTCAAAGCTCGACGGCAAGACAGGGGTCGGCTTTGGCGTGCAGCTGACGAATGATGCGAATACGCTCGAATCGGTCACGGCGGTGAAGAAGATCCTCGCGGAAGCGAAGGATGATTTCCCGCCGGATCTCGAGTACAAGATCGTCGTCGATAACACCGCCTTTATCAATGCATCGATCTCCGAAGTGGTCGATACCTTCATCGAGGCGCTTCTTCTCGTCATCTTGGTCGTCTTTGTTTTCCTTCAGAAATGGCGCACGACCCTCATCCCGATCCTTGCGGTGCCGGTCTCCATCATCGGTACCTTTGCGACCTTTGTCGTGCTCGGCTTCACCATCAATACGCTGACGCTCTTTGCGCTGGTGCTTGCCATCGGCATGGTCGTCGATGATGCGATCGTTGTCATCGAGAACGTGGAAGAGCATATGGCCAAAGACCATATGCCGGTGAAGGAGTCCACGGAAAAGGCGATGGATGAGGTGCAGGGGCCGATCATCGCGACGACAGCGGTGCTGGCTGCCATTTTTGTCCCGGTCGCTTTTCTCGGCGGGACGATGGGTGTCCTCTACAAGCAGTTTGCGATCACCATCACAGTATCCGTGGCGATTTCTGCCCTGGTCGCACTGACTTTGACACCGGCGCTCTGCGGGATGCTCCTCAAGGCGGAGGATACCGCCGTCTCGAAGGGCGTGATCGGCCGCTTCTTTGCCAGATTCAACAGCGCTTTTGATGCGGTGCGCGATGCGTACACGGGCAAGGTCGGCTGGATGATTTCCCATCTGAAGTATGCGGTCTGCTTCCTTGTGATCATCGCAGGACTCATGGGGCTTTTCTACAAGCTCGTCCCTTCGACCTTCGTACCGAATGAAGACCAGGGCATGTTCATCGCTTCGATCACGATGCCGGAAGGCACCTCCATGAACCAGACGGTCAAGGTCGTCGATGCGGTCGCTAAGGAGACGAAGACGCTCTCCGGCGTCGATGCCGTCATGACGAATACCTCGGCAGGCTCGGCGAATCTTTTCGTCCGGCTGAAAGACTGGGAGACACGCACCGGCAGGGACGAAAGTCTCTCCGCGATCCTTTCCGCTTTCAATCAGAAGATCGCAGGAGCGCATCCGGAGGCGCAGGTCATGGCCTTCGGCCCTTCTGCCTTGCCGGGTCTCGGCATGGAGGGCGGATGGGCGATGCAGGTGCAGGACAATACGGGACTCTCTGATGAAGAGCTGGGAGATCTGGCATCGAAGATCGTAGCTGAGGCGAACCGCCGTCCGGAGCTCTCTGCCGTTCGCAGCAATTTCAAGGCCAATACCCCGAGCTACGAGTATCATATGGATCGCGAGAAGGTCAAGAGCCTCGGCATCCAGCTCTCCGATGTTTTCACCGCGCTGCAGGTGAATTTCGGCGGCACACAGGTGAATGATTTCAATCAGTTCGGACGCTCGTACAAGGTAATGCTGCAGGCAGATACCCGCTACCGCTCGGAAGCGGACAGCTTGAAATTTATTTCCGTCAGATCCCAAGCGGGCGACATGATCCCGCTCGATACCATCCTGACGAAGTCCATCACGACCGGCCCGTCCTCCATCAGCCGTTTCAATGGCGTGCGCTCCATCTCCATCCAGGGTAGCGCAGGGAGCGGCTACAGCTCCGGCGAAGCCATGGCAGCGGCAGAAGCGGTCGTGAAGGAGATCGCTCCGGCGGGGACCACCATCGAGTGGTCCGGTCAGAGCCGCGAGGAGCAGAAGTCGGGCTCGTCTACGATGAAGGTCTTAGGGCTGGCGCTGGTCTTTGCGTTCCTCTGTCTGGCCGCGCTCTACGAGAGCTGGTCCGTGCCGCTCGCTGTCCTCTTCACCGTGCCGACGGGCATCTTTGGAGCTGTCTTCTCTGAGTATGTCGTGAACAAGCTCGCTGCCCTCCTCGGCTCGACGAGCGACGGTTACCAGAACAGCGTTTACATGCAGATCGGCATCATCATGATCATCGGTCTCGCGGCGAAGAATGCCATCCTCATCGTGGAATTTGCCAAAGAACGTGTGGATCATGGGATGGATCCGGTAGATGCCGTCCTCGAAGCGGCGAAGCTCCGCTTCCGCCCGATCCTCATGACGGCCTTCACCTCCATCATCGGCTGCCTCCCGCTCGCTCTGGCGACCGGCGCCGGTGCAGCGGCTCGCTGCGGCATGGGCGTCGCTGTCGTGGGCGGCATGTGCTTCGCGACCCTCTTCGGCGTCTTCCTCATCCCGTGCTTCTACCTCGTGACGATGATTATCGCGCGGAGTGTCGGGCATAATTAAGAGGTGGCTTTTAAAATTATCTGCTTTAGTAATCAAGGACTAGATGTTTTTACCTAAAGACATTTAGTCTTTTTTTATGACAATTTTTAAGAAGGTTTCTGACACTATATAGATAGGTACCGAAATTATATTCATGTAGATTGATTATTAAGCAGAAAGGATTTATTTATGAGTAAATCAAAAATTGATGATGGATTTTATTCATATCTCGTAGAGGACGCATCTTTTTCTGGGGATGCAGGGATTCCCAATCTAATGAATCTTCAAAATGTTTCTATTCCCAAAGATCTTATTCCGTTTGATAAGGCGATGTCTGGGAAAATAAAAGATAAAAGAAAATTTATTCATTTTTACTTACATGATAGATATATCAATCAGATTCTTACCGATACGAAAAGATTTGTGTCCAAAATTCAGATGTATGATGGAATAATTACACCTGATTTTAGTCTCATAGCTGGCCACTCTCGATGCCTACAGGAAACCAATACTTACTTTAATAGGGCAGTTGGCTTTTATATGCAAAAACAAGGCATTCCTGTTATACCCAATATACGTTGGTCTGACGAAGAAAGCTATTCTTTTTGTTTTCTTGGCATACCTAAACATTATACTGTAGCCATTAGTACACATGGATGCATACAAAATAAAGAATTAAGAGCCATGTTTGATAAAGGTATAGCGGAGATGCTTAAAATAATTGAACCAGATCGAGTTCTGGTTTATGGTAGATTTCCTGATGACATTTTCGGGAAATATCAATCTTATGCAGAGTTTTATCATTATTCGAGTTATATTGAAAAGATACATTATGGAGAATAGTAAAATGGGAATGGGAGCTCGCTCGGCAAAAAATCTCCACAAGTTTATTGACAATATTCCTTCTCTTTTGGGAAAATATAAATGTAATAATGGCTTTTTTGGAACGAAAGGTCGCGGAAGGAGATTTACTAGAAATATTTATTCAAAGGATCCGATTAAAGAGGCAAAATGTTTTTTTGAATTAGCTGGTAATGGGGGAGTTTTTAAAACTCTTGATAATGGAAGAGGGATAGTTAGCAAACTAGAGGATGGTACGATCATATCATTTAGAAAAATTTCAACTTCAGATGGTACGCCTGTGGTTGAAATTAATATAAGGCAGAGTAAGAGTATACTACAGATAAAAGGGCAAAAAATTCATTTCGTGGAGGAGTAAAAAGTGAAAGTTATAGATATGCGATTTAATATTTCTAACATTAAAAGACTGGTAGGTAAGAAATTTAAAAGATATACCTGCGATCCGTTTTTATTTTCAAATTCAGTTACGCAAAATATTGGGCTATTTATTGATGCAGATGTTTTTATTCTTAAAAATGAGCAGAAGGAAGTAGATTATTTTGGAGAAGCTGAAGAGATGGCAGTATTTCAGCTTTTACCTGCACAGGAAAGAGATGTCAAATCAGCGTTTATGGATACCGAGCAAATACGGACGGTTGTTAATCAAAAAATAACAAGAATTCAACTGATCAACGAAGAGCAAAGAGTTTCAGATCATGAAAAAATATTATATGATGTTTTCTTAACGAGAGGAATCATATTTTTTCTGGAAGATCGTGAAATTTCGTTCGAAAAAGATCAAGTACCTTTTTCAGAGGAAATTTTTATTCAAAAAGGGGATCATCTGATAAGTACCTTTAGCGATCCAGAGAGGTTTAAGGAAGACTGGGAGGATGGATTTATCCCCGAGTGCTTTAGAGAAATTCTCGATGTGACTGGAGATAAAGTGACGGTGATCAGGAAGTACTGATTTCAATATCTGTTGGTTTGTCAAACATATGTTACACCGTGCTTGATGAAATCATGGAGTGTATCTTTTGGAGATTTCCATCCAAGCGGTCGCATTGGGAAGCAGTTATAATCTCGATAATTATATCTTTTGAGTTGTCTTCTGAAATCTTCAAAAGAGAAGAAACAATGCGTGGCATAAAAGCGTTCGTTATCCTTGCGATGACTGCGTTCTACTTTCCCATTGTGTCTTGGGGTAAAGGGACGAATCTTTTTGTGCTTGATGCCTAATTCCTTTAATTTACGTTCAAAAAAAGTAAGGTCTTCGTCAAGCCTTGCTTTGGTGAATCGTTTAGTGAATTCGGTGCCGTTATCTGTCTGCACACATTCAATAGGCATCGGGAAAGCCTGAACGAGATGCACCAGAAATATCATGGAAGAGTAGGTGCTGTGCTCTTCAAAGGCTTCCACATAACGCCAGCGTGAGAACTCGTCAATGGCTGTATATTGATAGAAGCGTTTTCCTTTGGCTTCACCAGTCAGACATGCGGACGGCACAAACTTTACGTCAATCTGGATGCGCTGCCCTGGATACAGCATCTGTTCATAGGGTTTGGGCACATATTTGGGGTTAGGTGGTTTCACCGGAGTCACCCCTATGCGTTTCAATGTACGGTAAAGTCCGGTAACTGAACGACTGTATCCACGCTGACGCAGCTTTACCCAGAAAACCACCAGACCGGCTTCTGGATTTCGACGCCTCATATCCTGAATGAGCTTTAATTCCGCAGCTGTATGTGCTTTGGGATGGTGTTTTGGCCTGCGGGATTTATTACGTAGGGACTCCAGTGAGCCGTCATAACGTCGAAGCCAGCGATATACGTATTGGCGATATGTATTGTATTTGATGGCAGTTTTAGTAACGCCATGCTTCAATGCATATTCGACCATAGATCTACGATATTTCATAAGTTGTGATATACTGTTCATGCGAGATACTCCTTTGATAAAGGTTTCTTTTGACGAATTAACTATATCACAAGGATATCTCGCTTTTCATGTTTTCAATGTGTAACACATGTATTGTAATCCTACAGATCAGGAAGTACTGATTTCAATATCCCTCTTGACAGAAGCGCCAAGGGGGATTATGATTAACTCAACTTCATAAACAAACCGTTGAAGCGGAGATAAAAACAGTACGTGCACTTACAGGGAGTCGGGGCAATGAGAAGCCGGCAGAACGCAGATTGTTAAATGGACCGCTGAGGGCGCAGTGAAAAGGGAGACCCCAGTAGCTTGCGACGTAGGGCATACGTCAGTTGCCGGAGATATGTTGGTATCTCGCTAAGAGCAGGGGTCATACCCTGAAGCAAGGTGGCACCGCGGAATAGTATCCGTCCTTGACAAGTTTTTGTCAGGGACGGATTTTTTATTTCTCCCTGGGAAGGAGCAGCCTATGAATACGAACCGGCGATGGCGAGGGAAATTAGGAATTAGGAATTAGGAATGAGGAATGGTGGTGCGGCGCAAAACAAAATAGAAGAGCCGCGAAATTAAAAAAACGGTATTCTCATATCGTCCCTAATCCCTAGTCACCAGTCACTAGTCCCTAGCCGCTTTTACCAAGGAGGAATCTATTATGATTAAAGAAGCGATCCAGAAAATTGTACGAAAAGGCGACCTCAGCTATGAAGAAGCATACACCGTGATGAATGAGATCATGGACGGCAAGACCACGCCGACACAGAATGCGGCCTTTCTCGCGGCACTCTCGACGAAGAGCACGCGGGCGGAGACGATTGATGAGATCTCCGGCTGCGCAGAAGCGATGAGAGAGCACGCGACGCCTGTCCCGCATCCGGGCATGAAGGTGCTGGAAATCGTAGGCACCGGCGGTGATGGCTCGAACAGCTTCAATATTTCTACCACTGCTGCCTTCGTCATCGCAGCAGCGGGCGTGAAGGTCGCCAAGCACGGCAACCGCGCGGCATCTTCGAAGTCCGGTACGGCAGATGTACAGGAAGCCCTCGGCGTGAACATTGCGCAGGATCCGAAGAAAGCGCTCGAGATGTTGGAAAAGGTCGGCTTCTGCTTCCTTTTCGCACAGAAATATCACGCAGCGATGAAGTATGTCGGCGGCATCCGGAAGGAGCTGGGCTTCCGCACCGTGTTCAATATCCTGGGCCCCTTGACGAATCCGGCGAATCCAGACTATTTTCTCCTTGGCGTCTATGATGGCTACTTGGTAGAGCCGGTCGCCAAGGTCTTAGACAAGCTCGGCGTGAGGAATGCGCTCGTCGTCTACGGCGAAGACCACTTGGATGAGGTCTCACCTTCTGCGCCGACGCAGGTCTGCGAGCTGAAGGAGGGCTATTACCGCACGATGACCATCTGCCCGGAGGACTTCGGCCTCACGCGTGGCAAGAAGGAGGAGCTCGTCGGCGGTACGGCCTCTGAAAATGCGGAGATCACCAAGGGCATCCTGACTGGGAAGCTCCGGGGGACGAAGAGAAATGCAGTACTCATGAATGCCGGTCTTGCTCTCTACGCAGCCAAAGCGGTCCCCACCATGCAGGAGGGCATCACGAAGGCCGCAGAGATGATCGACAGCGGAAAAGCGTATGAGAAACTCGAGGAATACGTCAAGGTGTCAAATCAGTGACGGGGGACTAGTGACTGGTAGCTAGGGATTAGTAGCCAGGGATTAGGTTGCGATACGAGAACACCGCTAGTTTCAAACCTCCGCGGCGCTTCCAAATTTTTATGCGCCGCACCACCACTCCTAACTCCTCACTCCTAACTAGAGAGCACGAAGCTTTCGTACACAATCATGGGACGGCACGCCCCACGGGCTAACCCTGAACCCTGAACCCTATCCCGTTTGAATGATATTTGATTTTACCGATAAACGGAGTAATGATTTCCATGATACTAGACGACATTGCTGCCGAGACCAGGCGGCGGATCGAGCGGCTGAAGGCGGACGGCTACTATGGACGTCTGCATGAAGAAATGAAGCGCTTCACGCCGCGGACGGATGATCTGTTTTACAAAAATCTGGCAAGTGACGGGCTCTCCCTCATCTGCGAGCTCAAGAAAGCGTCTCCTTCGAAGGGGACGATCAGCGAGGACTTCCCCTTTGCGGCGATCGCAAAAGAGTATGAAGCGGCGGGGGCTTCGGCGATCTCCTGCCTGACAGAGCCGAAATGGTTCCAAGGCGATATCGCTTACCTGAAGAAGGTGGCGCAGGAGGTGAAGATCCCCGTGCTCCGCAAGGACTTCATCATCGACCGCTGCCAGATCGAAGAGGCGGCGCTCGCGGGGGCTTCGGCCATCCTCCTTATCGCAGCCATCCTCTCCGATGAGGAGATCAGAGAGTTTCTCTCCTACGCGAGGAGCCTTGGCCTTGGCGTCCTGGCAGAAGCACATGATGAGAAGGAAATGGAGCGAATGCTTGGCGCAGGGGCCCGCATCGTCGGCGTGAATAACCGCGATCTTCGCGATTTCACCATCCATCTGGAAAATACCGAGCATCTGGCAAGGCTCGTGCCCAAGGACCGTATCCTTGTCTCGGAAAGCGGCATGATGTCAGAGGCGATCGTGAAACAGATGCGAGAGGCCGGCGCCGACGCCGTCCTCATCGGCGAGATGCTGATGAGAGCGGGGGAGAGAAGAGGGAATGTGATCCGAACCTTGAGGGAAGAGAATCAATAGTGGGTTAACCCTGAAGTTTGAAAGCGGGGATGAGTGGCTAGTGACTAGTGACTGGTAGCTAGGGATTAGTGGCTAGGGATTAGATTTGCGATACGAGAAAAACGCTAGTTTCAAAACTCCGCGGCGCTTTTATTATTTTATGCGCCGCACCTTCCCCGTTGAACCCTCAGAACCTATAGAACCTTCTGAACCTCTTTCCCAATGAAATCAAAGGGCAGCACGCCCAAGGGGCTAACCCTGAACCCATACAAACAACCAACAACGATCGATCAACAAAGCGAGGTACCCACTATGAATACAAGATTTGGCGAATTTGGCGGACAGTACATTCCGGAAGTCCTGATGAATGAAGTCCAGAGAGTACAGAAAGCATTCGAAGAATGCAAGAATGATAAAAGCTTCCAGGATGAGCTGCATGATCTCTATGTGAACTACACCGGTCGTCCGTCGATGCTCTATGAAGCATTGAACATGGAAAAGGACTTGGGCGGGCCGCGCATTTTCCTGAAGCGTGAGGATCTGAATCACACGGGCGCACACAAGATCAATAACTGCATCGGGCAGGCGCTCCTGGCCAAGCGCATGGGCAAGACACGCATCATCGCAGAAACAGGCGCGGGACAGCACGGCGTGGCAGCAGCCACCATTGCGGCGCTTTTCGGTATGGAGTGCGAGGTCTTCATGGGAGAGATCGACACCGAAAGACAGGCTCTGAACGTCTATCGCATGAAGCTCCTCGGGGCGAAGGTACATGTCGTCAAGACAGGCTCCCGCGTACTGAAGGATGCCGTGAATGCAGCGATGCAGGAATGGAGCCGCCGCTGTGATGATACGCACTACGTCATCGGCTCGACCACAGGGCCGGCTCCGTTTCCGGAAATGGTCCGCTATTTCCAGAGCTGCATCGGTCGTGAAGCGAGAGCGCAGGTCTTGGAGCGTACCGGCCGCCTTCCGTCCAAGGTCTATGCCTGTGTCGGCGGCGGCAGCAATGCAGCCGGCACCTTCTATCCCTTCGTGCAGGACAAGGATGTGGAGCTCATCGGCTGTGAAGCAGGCGGCAAGGGCATCGATACCCCCTACCATGCAGCGACTGTGAATCGGGGCCGCATCGGTGTATTCCATGGCATGAAGTCCCTCTTCTGCCAGGATGATGACGGCAATATCACCGAAGTCTATTCCATTTCTGCCGGTCTTGACTACCCGGGCGTCAGCCCTGAGCATGCGTACCTGAACTCCATCGGCCGCGCCCGCTACGTGGCTGTCACGGATGAAGAAGCCGTTGAAGCCTTCGAATACCTTGCCAAAACGGAAGGCATCATCTGCGCCATCGAGTCCGCTCACGCCGTCGCCGGCATGATGAAGGAGATCCGGACGATGAATCAAAATGATATCGTCGTCATCACCCTTTCCGGCCGCGGAGACAAGGACGTCGCTGCCATCGCCAGATACCGCGGAGAGGATATTCATGATTGAGGGGACTGGTAGCTAGGGACTAGTGGCTAGGGATTAGGAGTTTCGAGAGACTAGGAGACCAGGAGACAGCAGACTCCCGTATCGTCATTTCGAGCGAAGTGAGAAATCTTTGTCATTCGCGGCTCAGTGGTCGATGTATGGAAATTCCAAAACGGGAAGCCTGTCATCAAGAGACCTTCGGGCATCGCCATTATTTATACTTTGCGGCGCTTCTGATTTTTATGCGCCGCACCAGCCCCTTTGAACCCCTTGAACCTATAGAACCCGCTCCCCCTCTTTCAAACGTAATCAAAGGTCAGCACGCCCACGGGCTGAGCCCGAACCTATACATACAGCAAAAGGAGTCTATCTATGAGCCATACAAGTGAAGCATTCAAGAATGGGAAAGCGCTGATCACTTTCCTGACGGCAGGTGTCCCGTCGATGGAAGACACCGTGAAGTACGTACTCGATATGGAAAAAGCGGGCGTGGGTCTGATCGAGATCGGCGTGCCGTTCTCCGACCCCATCGCCGATGGGCCGGTCATCATGGAAGCGGATGTGAAGGCGCTGGAGAACCATGTCCACCTGCCGCAGGTCATGGAGCTGGTGAAGACGCTCCGCACGAAGACACAGATCCCGATCGTGCTCCTCACCTATTACAATCCGGTCTTCAATTATCCATCGGCTCGTTTCTTTGAGGAAGCGAAGGAGATCGGCATCGACGGCGTCATCATCCCGGATCTTCCTTTTGAAGAGCAGGGAGAGATCCGACCGCTCGCGGATGCGAATGGCGTCGATATTATCCAGATGGTCGCTCCGACCTCGGAAGAGCGTATCCGTGAGAGCTTGCGGCATGCGACCGGCTTTGTATATGTCGTTTCCTCCATGGGCGTCACCGGCATGCGTGGCCATATCCAGACTGACCTGCGTGAGATCATCCGCATCGCGCGTGAAACGACGGATACCCCGCTGGCTATCGGCTTCGGCATCCACACTCCGGAGCAGGCCGGAAGGATGGCCAAGCTGGCTGACGGTGTCATCACCGGCAGTGGTGTCGTGGATATCATCAATAAGAATGGCAGCGATGCCTCCGAGAAGCTCACCGCTTATATTCGCGGACTGAAGGCAGGCATGGCAGAGTAAGATCAATAAAACAGAGAAACGATAGAGAGGCGCTCTATCGTTTTTTCTTTGGAGAGAATCTGTTACAATAGAAAAAAGGAGGGATGAGAATGGATAACACAAGACGCAGAGCCTATATCAAAGAAAAGCTGGAGCAGGCAGATCACCGGCTGCGCGGGATGGATCTTGCGAAAGAGTGCGGCGTGAGCCGGCAGGTCATCGTGGGGGACATGGCGCTCCTTCGCGCCGAGGGGATGGATATCATCTCTACGCCGCGCGGATATTATCTGAAAAAAGAGAAAAAAGCCTGCCTTCGTATACTTGTCTGCCGTCACGACCGGGAGGCGACAGGAAAGGAGCTCACTGCCATCGTAAGAGCAGGCGGCATCATCCATGATGTGCGGGTGGAGCATGAGATCTACGGCGAATTGCACGGACAGCTGGAGATCAAGAGTGAAGAGGATGCCGTTTCCTTTGTGCGCGCGATGCAGGACAGCGGATCGCCTCTCCTCTCGGATATCAGCGGCGGCATCCATACCCATCTCGTCGAGACAAAGACGGAAGAAGAAATGGCGCAGGTGATCCATGCGCTGAGGGAAATCGGCGTGCTGTATGAGTGACTAGTGACTAGTGACTAGTCACTGGTGACTGGTGGCTGGTGACTGATGCTTAGTGACGGTGACAGAGAGTAGGGAGTTCTGACGATGCAGGAATTTATCATACAAAAGGAAGAAGCAGGGCAGACGGTGATGAAGTACCTGGCGCGGCTCTTGCCGGAGGCGTCCATGGGGCTTCTTCGTAAGAGCATGCGCAAGAAGAATATCGTCCTCAACGGAAAGAAGATCGAAGGAAGAGAAAAGATCGCCGCAGGTGACAGCGTGAAGGTCTGGTTCTCCGATGAGACGATCGAAAAATTTCGCAAAAAGAAAGAAGAAGCGCCAAAGCGTGACTACCCTGACTTTGAAGCATGGGTCCTGTATGAAGATGAAAACATCGTCATCCTCAATAAACCGGCAGGCCTTCTCTCGCAGGGGGATACTTCCGGCGCTCCGTCCCTGAATGAAGCCCTTCTTGCCGCGCGGGAGAGCGGAGGCAGCGTCAAGCCCTCCATCTGCCACCGGCTGGACAGGAATACCAGCGGCCTCGTCGTGGCAGGCAAGACCGTGCGCGGACTGCAGGAAATGAATGCGCTCATCAAGGCGCGCGCTCTCACGAAGGTGTATCAGGCTCTCGTTTATGGGAAGACGCCGCCTTCGGGGATCTTGAAAGGATACCTCATCAAGGATCACGAAAGAAATCAGGTGCGCTATACCCCGTGCGCGGAACCGGGCGCGCTTCCCATCGAGACGCACTATGAGACGCTTGTAACGACAACGGCCCATGGCTGTACCTTTTCCCTTGTCCGTGTCAGGCTCGTGACAGGACGCTCGCACCAGATCCGCCTGCATTTTTCCTCCATCGGCCATCCGCTTTTGGGCGATCGGAAATATGGCAGCCGCGAGAGCCTTGCCGTATCAGAGGCGCTCCACATCCGCCGCCAGCTCCTTCATGCGGCCTCGCTCACCTTTCCTGTGCTTACGGATGATTTCGCCTATCTGTCCGGCAAGACATTCACCGCGCCTTTGCCGGCCGATCTCGCCTCTATCTGTCATCTGGAGCGGCATGGAATGACAGGTGAGAAAAGCGGAAAACGGAACGGTGAGGGTTAGCCCGTGGGGCGTGCCGCCCTTTGACTTTTTGAGAAAGAGGGGGAGCGGGTTCTGTGGGTTCTACGGGTTCAGTGGGGAAGGTGCGGCGCATAAAAAACAGAAGCGCCGCGGAAGTTTGAAATTAGCGACTTTCTCGTATCGCAAACCTAATCCCTAGCTACTAATTCCTAGTCACTAGTCACCAGTCACTAGTCACTCCTAATCCCCAATCCCTGGCAACGATTTCATCAGTATTTCCTTAACTTTCATACAACACGAGGTGTATCAATTACGGACTCCAGATTTCTGATCGTATTTGCAGACATTCTGCTTCCTCTTCTCTGCGGCATGGGCCTTAGGCGGTGGGGGCTTTCGAAGGACATCCTTCACTGGATCATCAAGGCGAATGTGGTGGGCGTGTCTACGTTTCTTTCCATTGTTTCCTTCTGGTCGGTGCAGGTGACAGCGGAGCTTTTGTGGCTTCCGATCTCTACGCTGCCCATCTGTTTCCTGCCTGTCGCGGTCTTCTATGCCTTAGAGCAGCACCGCTTCTCGGATGCGCGGGAGCAGGGAAGCTACCTGATTTCCATGATGCTCGGAAATATCGGGACACTCGCGGGGCTCTGTGCGTATGTCCTCTTCGGCGCGGTCGGCTTTGCCTATGTACAGCTCATCGCAGTGCCGCAGATCCTGATCATCGTACTCTTCTGCTTCCCGATGAGCCAGTACTACTATGACAAGTGGGCGAATCACGGCGAGGGGAAAAAGATGGAGATCCATCTCTTGCGTCTGCTCTGCACGTGGAATCAGCTCCCTGCCGTCGGCGTGGTCATCGGTCTGACGCTTGCGGGGCTCGGGGTGGAGAAACCGCAGGCTGTCACGACGCTTTTCACGATCCTGATCCATGCGGGGGCTTGGATGGGAATGGTGCCTGTCGGCTATGATCTGAACCTTTCGGCAGCCAAGGAATATGGGAGAAAGCTCTGGCCGATCTTCCCAGTGAAATTTATCCTGCTTCCTGTCGTGATGTATTTTCTGACGAATGTCTTCGTCTCGGATGCGACCATCCTGACCTGCGTGGTACTCGCAGCCGCGGCGCCGACGGCCATCTTCGCCGTGGCGTCTTCGCAGCTCTATGGACTTAATGTCAATCTCGCGGAGTCCTCCTTCCTCACGACGACGCTCGCTTTCCTCTTCGTGCTGTACCCGGTGATCTATTGGTGGGAGAAAACGAATTAAGAATTAAGGATGAGGAATGGGGAATGGTGGTGCGGCGCGAAATATAATAGAAGCGCCGCTTTTTTATCGTATACAAAAAGCGTATCAAGTTCAAATGTCTGAACCTGATACGCTTTTTATGATATTAGGGAAACGCTGATTCAATCTGACAACAATTTAATCAGTGTTTCCTTAACAGATCACATTCTCCTGCTTCCCTTTCAGGTACGCGCGGAGGTTGTCCATTACGATGACGGCGCGGCGGGCCATGGCTTCTTCTGTGAAGAAACCGACGTGCGGGGTGAGGACGGTGTTTGGCGCAGAGAGAAGCGGATAGTCTTTAGTGAGCGGGGGTTCGCCGTCGTAGACATCGATGCCGGCACCTGCGATTTTTCCTTCCTTGAGGAGGTCAGCGAGAGCGGCATTGTCGATGACGCCGCCGCGGGCGGTATTGATGAGGATCGCACCCGGCTTCATGAGGGAGAGCTTTTCGCGGGAGAGGAGGCCGCGCGTCTCGCCAGTGAGTGGCAGGTGGACGGAGATGATGTCGCAGGTGGAAAGCAGGGTGTCAAGGTCGGTGTAGGTGACGTTGGCTGCCTTCTTGGAGCGATTGTAGCCATAGACATCGGCGCCGAAGGCGTGGGCGATGTCTGCGACGCGTCTTCCGATGGCACCGGTCCCGATGACGCCGAATTTCCGATGGCCGATCTCGATGCCCATGAGACCGGCGCTGGTCTTGCCATTTCGGGCGGCGCATCCGCCTTCGGACAGCTTGCGGTAGAGGGCAAGAATGAGCGAGAAGGTCAGCTCGGCCACGGACTCGGTCGAGTAGCCGGCACAGTTCGAGACGGCGATGCCCTTTTCTTTGCAGAAATCAATATCGACATGGTCGACGCCTGTGAAAGCGACGCAGAGGTATTTGAGCGATGCGGCTTTCGCGAGCGCTTCCTTGCGAAGCGGGTAATTGGCAATGACGGCAAGGTCAGCATCCGCGAGACGATCTCCTAAGTCAGCTTGGTCTTTCGGCAAACTGTCATAGGCGGTGATGGTGAAGCCGTCTTTTTTGAAATCAGCCGTCAGTGTGTCAAGAAGAGTGGCGCTGATAGCAAGCGGCTGTGCGATGACGATGTGTTTCATGATGTTGGCTCCTTTCATTGAGGAATAGCCCAAGGGGCGTGCCGCCCCTTGATTGCGTGTGAAAGAGGTTCAGCGGGTTCTGTGGGTTCTATGGGTTTAACGGGGAAGGCGCGGCGCATAGAAATTAGAAGCGCCGCAGAATATATAATGGGCGATGCCCGCAACAGGCATTTCAGTCACCAGTCACGAGTCACCAGTCACTCTGAGCTTGGAGCTCCTAATCCCTAATCCCTAGCCACTTTTTTAAATGACAACACCGCTCTCCCCGGCAGCTGGGAGAGGAAGACGCCGGCGGTCATGGAGAGGACGCCGATCATCTGGCGGGCGGTGAAGCTTTCACCGAGGAAGAAAATGCCTGCGATGCCGCCGAAGACCATTTCCATGCTGAGAATCATAGAGGCTTCGGTCGGGGGCAGATATTTCTGACCGACGGCCTGCAATGTGTAGGCGACGCCTGTCGAAAGAAGACCGGTATAGAGGATCGGCCACAGAGCGCCCTCGATGCCGGAGAGAGTTGGTGTTTCGAAAAGAAAGGCGAGAATGAAATTCAGGACGCCGGCGACGAAGAACTGTCCCGAGGAAAGGACGATGGGAGAGAAGCGCTGTGTGAGGTATGTCATGGCGTGGATCTGGATGGTGAAGCCCAGCGCGCAGAGCAGCATCATGAGGTCACCGGCACCGATGGAGAAATCTTCGGTGATCGACATGAAGTACACGCCGGCCATGGCGAGGAGGGCGCCCGCGATGTGCGTGATGCGGAGCGTTTCCTTGAGGAAGATCCCCATGATCGGCACCATGAGGATGTAGGTCGCCGTGAGGAAGCTGGCTTTCGAGGCGGTGGTGTACTGAAGCCCCACCTGTTGCAGCGTCGCGCCGGCAAAGAGCGGAAGCCCTACCATGAGGCAGGCGGCAAGGAGAGGCATGTTCTTAGGAAGCGGCGGTGCCTCTTCCTTCGTCGTAAGGATGATAGGGACGAGTGCAAGCGAGCCTAAGAGGAAACGGACGCCGTTAAATGTATACGGTCCGACGGACTCCATCCCGACCACCTGTGCGGCGAAGGCAAAGCCCCAGATGAGTGCTGCCAGGAGCAGCAGTAAGCGGTATTTCATGGTATTCTCCTTTGGATTTGATATAATAGTTATTATAACAGATGAAAGTGAATGCTGCGGATGATTTCGCAGACTTGTAAAAAGAAGTGACTGGTGACTAGTAGCTAGGGATTAGTGGCTAGGGATTAGGTTTGCGATACGAGAAAACCGCTAGTTTCAAACCTCCGCGGCGCTTCCATATTTTTATGCGCCGCACCACCCCCCGTTGAACCCTCCGAACCTGTTGAACCCTGAACTGTGAAGTTTGAAAGCAGCGACGAGTGGCTAGGGATTAGGGATTGGGGATTAGGCGTGACTGGGATTCTCCGGCATCGTCATCCCGAGCGCAGGCGAGGGATCTTTACTGCATTGCGGGAATCAGCGTGTATGCGTTGATGGAAAACAATGTCCTGGTGCTGCCTCATATCAGGCGATGAACGTTCTGCAATAAAGATTTCTCGACTACGCTCGAAATGACGATGCGCGCGAAGCGCTATCAAAACTCCGCGGCGCTTCTGATTTTTATGCGCCGCACCACAATTTCTAATTTCTCATTTCTAATTTCTCATTCAAACGAGGCTTTCAAACGTAATCAAGGGGCGAGCCACCCCCAGGGCTAACCCTGAACCTTGAATTCATAAAAGGAGATTTCCTATGTCTATTCGTATGATCGCTATCGATCTCGATGGCACGCTCTTGCATGATGATATGACGATTTCCGACTATTCGCGCGAGGTGATCCAGAAAGCAATGAAAAAGGGCTATCAGATCGTCGTTGCCACCGGACGTATGTGGGATTCGGCGAAATCGAAGGTGGCGCTGCTCCACTTGGGCAATGTCCCCGTTATTTGTTATACGGGCGCATGGATCATGTGGAGCGAGACAGGCGAGCCGATCCTGCAGGACGGACTGCCTGCGGATCTGGCGAGCCGCGTGATGCTTGCCGCGAGAGAGAGGGGCTGGGAGGCGACGGCCTTCTGGGACAATCATATTTATATGGAGAAACCGAACGGCAGCGAGGCGAAGTACCAGAAGTATCGCACGCAGAAGCCGCAGTACCTGGGGGAGGCCTTCTATCATCCGCCGATGACGGTGACGCGTGTGGTCTTTGCGGATCCTTCCGAGGAGGAGCGAGGCCGCATCCGTTCCTTTCTGGAGAGCCGTTTCGGAGAGGAGATCACCGTCGTCTATCCGGGGGATGATTTCGTCGATGTGCATAAAAAGGGCATCGATAAAGCATCGGCTCTCTCCTTTCTGGCCGAGAGGAGAGGCATCCGGCCGGGGGAGATCATGGCCTTCGGCAATACGGAAAATGATGTGCCGATGCTGCGCTACGCAGGCGTATCCTACGCCGTCGCCAATGCGGATGCGGTCGCGAAAAAAGCGGCCGGTCACATCTGCGCTTCGAATGAAGAGGACGGCGTCGCGAAGGTCATAGAGGAGCTGGTAGCTAGTGACTAGTGACTGGTGACTGGTCGCTAGGGATTAGTCACTAGGGATTAGGGGTCCCTTAAATACCGCCTTCGGGCATTGCCCCATATA